>OLZB01000493.1_pt1 | contig 22560 bp, 25 predicted proteins | sample 1673421 | NCBI WGS metagenome assembly OLZB01 (sample SAMEA103958111, study PRJEB25191) | human gut metagenome | biome: human-associated habitat [ENVO:00009003]; feature: intestine environment [ENVO:2100002]; material: feces | place: Germany | collected 2013/2015
GCGCTTCGTTTTCTCAAAATACTCGCCGCTTTCCAGCATGGCCGCGAATTGCAGACCCATCAGCCAGCCCTTGGCCAGCACCGCGCCGTGCTGCTTCATGTAGGCTTTAAAGCGGTACTGAAGCTTGGGTTCGGTAATGACCAGCGCCTCGCCGAACAGCGCGCCGCACTTCGTCCCGCCGATGTAGAACACGTCCGTCAGCTCCGCGAAATCCTTCAATGTCAGGTCGTTGTCCACCGCCCCCAGGCCGTAGCCCATTCTCGCTCCGTCCACGAACAGATACATGCCGTATTTCCGGCAGACCTCCCGGATGCTTTGCAGCTCCTGCTTGGAGTACAGCGTCCCCTTCTCGGTGGGGAAGGACAGATACACCAGCTTCGGCTCCGTCAGGTATTCCGGCGCGCCGCCGCCATAATACGCCGCCGCACATGCGGCGATCTGCCCGGCGGTGATTTTCCCGTCGGTGTTGGGAAGCGCGAGGATTTTGTGCCCCGTGTTTTCGATGGAAGCGGCTTCGTGGCAGTTGATATGTCCGGTGTCGGCGGCAATGACGCTCTGGATGGGGGACAGCGCCGCCGCGATGACCACGAGATTTGCCTGGGTCGCGCCGGGAACGAATTTGATCAGGGCATCCTCGCGGGAAACCAGCCGCTTGATGACCGTCTCGGCACGTTGGCACCAGATATCCTCGCCGTAGCCCGCGAAACTGTCAGCGTTGGTGGCGGTCAGGGCGCTCAGGATGGAGTCCAGCGCCCCGTGGTTGTAATCGTTGTTGAATCGAATCATGATTTACTCCTTTGTCTCTGCGTTCAGCGCGTCCACCACGATGTCCGGGTAGGGGTTGGCGATCACGGTGCGGTAGGTGTGGTAGATCACCATGCCGGGCTTGCCGTTGGGGATTTTCTTCACCTGCTTCACCGCCGTCACGTCCACGGGGATGTTCTGCCCGCCCCCGGTTTCGGCGTAGTAGGCGGCCAGCTGCGCCGCCTGCGTAACGGTGTCGTCCGGGGGCGTAGTGCCGCCGCAGGAGATGATGACGTGGGAGCCGTGCACCTTGGAGGCATGGCACCAGATGTCGTCCTTCCGGGCAAGGCGGAAGGTCAGCTCGTCGTTCTGGCGGTTGTTCCGGCCGACGTAGATCGGGTAGCCGTCGGTGCTTTCAAACCGCATGGGCGGCAGCTTGGCCTGCTTCATGCGCTTTCGGTCGGTGTCGGGACGGAGATACCCGCCCTCCTGTAACTCCCGGCGAATTTCTTCCAGCTCCCCCTCAGTACCGGCGCGGTTCAGCTCCTCCAGCACGCTTTTCAGGTAGTCCAGCTCCAGCCGCCCCAGTTCCAGCTGCTTCGTCAGCTCTTTCTCCGCGTTTTTCATCCGGGCGTAGTCCTTATAATACTTGGCGGCGTTCTGGTTGGGGGAGAGAATGGGGGAAATGGGAATGTCCACCGGCCGCATTTCCTCGTCGTAGAAGTCCTCGCACTGAACGGTAGTCTGCCCCTTCACGATACGGTGGAGGTTGGCCGTGAGGATGTCCCCCAGCTGGCGCAGACGCTCCCGGTCGTAGGTGGCTTCCAGCTCCTTTTCCTGAATGGCCAGCTTTTTGGTCAGGCGGCTGCACAGATTCTGAACGGTCTTGCGCACGGCCTGACCCTTCTGCCGCATGGCGTCCTTCTGATCCCGGACGGTGTAGTACATATCCAGCAGCTTGCCAAAGGACTCGGCGCGGCGGCACTCGCCGTATTCCCGGATGGGGCAGAAGGCAAACTGCTTCGGCGTGCCGTCCGGGAGGGCGTAATAATAGGGTGCGGGGTGGCTTACGTGCTCGTGGAAGAACAGCGACAGCTTGTCGGCGGTCGTGTCCACGTCCAGCGAATCGATGCGGGCGTCCGTGCTTCCGGCGGCGTACAGCGCCGCCTCCCGGCACACCAGAGGGGACAGGCCGCCAACGGTGTCCATCAGCCGGTCGGCCAGAACGTCCGCGCCGGGGGCAGTGAGTATGTTTACATAACGCTGGACATCACCCTCCGGGGCACTGTCCAGCAGGTTCAGCTTCATGACCGGCTCCGGCGGCTGATACATGAGACCCGGCAGCGCTGCCCGCTTGGCGCTTTCGTCAAGGCCGATGCGCCGCAGGCAGTCCAGAATCCGCCCCTCAGGGGACAGTAGATACAGATTGCAGGTGCGCCCCATCAGCTCGGCTACCAGCGTCTTTTGCACCGGAAAGCCCATCTCGTCGGTGCAGTCGAAGCGGAACGATGCCGCCCGCTCCATGGGGGGCTGGGAAACTTCTGTCAGCTTTGCCCCCAGAAGGTGCTTGCGCAGAAGCATGCAGAACATGGGCGGCTGCGCCGGATTCTCCGGAGAAGCCGCCGTCAGATGCAGCCGGGGGGCGGCGGGGTTGGCAGCAAAAAGCAGCTTCTCCCGTCCCTCCTGGCAGCGCAGATGAACGATCACTGTGTCTCTGGCGGGCTGGTGGATTTTCTCCACCCGTGCGCCGATGCACCGCGTGCGGACTTCCTCCAGCACGGCAGATAAGAAAAAGGCATCAAATGCCATGATGCAGTCCTCCTGATTTACGTCTCCATAACGGCCTTGAACAGCTCGTTCAGCCGCTGGGTTTTCCCGGCGAGGTACAGTGCGCCGAACAGGGCTTCCAGACCGGTGGCCTTTGCATATTCGGCGGGGGTGGCGGATTTCGGCACCGCATGGACGTGAGCGTTTTTCCCCCGGCGATAGTAGGCAAGCTCCTCCTCGGTCAGCAGGGGCAGCAGCTTGTCCGCGAATTTTGCCTGAGACGTGGCCTTCACCATCTGAATGGTGTCATGGTGCAGCTGCCCCACGGTCTTTTCCCCCTGAGCGCAGAGGTAGCCCCGGCAGAGAATCTCAAACACGCAGTCCCCCATATGGGCAAGCCCCAGATTGGAAATGGCGTCGATCTCCGATTGGGGCAGGTTCATTTTGAAATAATTTTCCATAGCTTCTCCCGATTGACCAGAAATTGGGCGCAAAGCCCGGTGAACAGCCCGGTCAGAATACTAATGACGATCATCACCGGCAGGTAAACCGCCAGCGACACCGTCCCTGTCAGGGCAATCGCCATGGCCATCTGTCCGACAGAGTGGGCGACGGCGCCCAGGCATCCGGCGACCCAGAGCTGCTTCTTCGTAAGAATTTTCCGCAGGGCGATGGTCACGCCGATGGCGCAGACGCCCCCGGCGGCGGAGTACAGAATGGTGCTGAAATTCCCGGCGAACACCGCTCCCAGAAAAACGCGCACTGCCAGCACCGCCGCGCCCTCCTTCGGCCCCAGCACAAACACGGTGAACACCGTCACAATATTGGCAAGCCCCAGCTTCACGCCGGGGATGGGAACCGGGGAGGGAATCTGGGCTTCGATCATGAAAATGGTCAGGGCAATGGCGGCCAGCAGCGCCAGAAGCGTCATTTTTTTCGTTTTCAATCCGGCACCGCCTTTCCACGTGTCCTTATATCCGATACAGCCGTTTCCCGTTTTCCATGGTGGCGGCGCGGACTTCCTCCACGGAAATCCCCCGGATCTCTGCCAGACGCTCGGCCATGCGGTACAGCTTTCCGGGGTCGTTGCGTTTTCCCCGGAAGGGTTCCGGGGACATGTAGGGGCAGTCGGTTTCCAGAACGATGCGGTCCAAGGGAATGGCGGCGGCGGTCTCCACCGCTTTCCGGGCGTTTTTGAAGGTCAGGACACCGGTAAAGCCGATGTACCAGCCCCGGGCGATCAGCCATTTAGCCATTTCCGCCGAGCCGGAATAGCAGTGGAACACCCCCGTGACCTCCGGGAATTCTTCTGCAATGCGGATGCCGTCCTCGTGGGCTTCCCGCTCATGGACGATGACGGGCAGATTCAGTTCCAGCGCCAGCGCCATCTGGGCGCGGAACGCCGCCTGCTGACGCTCCCGCGGGATGTCCTCGTAATGGTAGTCAAGGCCAATCTCACCGATGGCCCTGATTTTGGGATTCAGTTTACATAATGTGCGGTATTCTTCCAGAGTGACATCGTTTACCTCGTCGGCAGCATCCGGGTGGGAGCCGACGGCGGCGTAGATATAATCATACCGGGACGCCAGAGCGGAAGCCGCCCGGGAGGACACGAGACTGCATCCGGGGTTCATCAGCAGCCCGATGCCCTGCTCCGGAAGGGCGGACAGAAGCGTTTCCCGGTCGGTGTCGAAGGCGCGGTCATCCATATGGGCGTGGGTATCAAACAGCATAAGCTCTCCTTACAATAAGCTACTCAATGACGGCCACCAGACAGCCGTCCATCTCCGTGACCCGGGGATCGTTCAGGGAGAAATCTGTCCCGTTGGGGTATCCCCGCAGCCCATCTCCGGTGCGCTTGACCTGCGCTTCCTTCAGTACCCAGAAGGTCAGCAGCGCCCGACGCTTGTCCGGCGCGGCATCGAACTGTACCCTTTCCCCGGGGGACAGGATTTTCTCCGCCAGGGCGAGTTTTACGTTCCGGTCAAGCTCCTCGGCGTCAATGCCAATCTCCCGACGGGACAGGGCGCAGAACGCATGTCGTGGGGTGTGGGAGATGGAAAAATGCCAGTCACTGCCGGGGAAATAGGGCTTGCCACCCGCCGCTATGGCAACGGGCGGCAAATCCAGCCCGGTTTCTTCCCGGTAAAGCGCCGCCAGCAGCGCCCGTCCCGCTTCGTGGCCGGTTCGTCCGTCGAGGGCGCAGGACGCGATTTTCACAGCGCGTCAATGATGTCGGATTCCGACGGCTCCTTGGGACGGCGGTTTTTCAGCCGGTCAACCAGAATGGCGATGCCCACGATCAGCACCAGCAGACCGCACAGACTGATAACGACCCGGGAGGTTGTCATGGGCAGAGCGATCAGCACCGCGCCCAGAATCGTGGTAATGACGGCGGGAAGAATGCCGTAATGATACCGGCTGGCGTTCAGAATGTCCTGAATGCCCCGGACGACCAGCAGGATACCCGCCAGACGACCCAATCCCGCGGCCAGCATCAGGGGGTTGCGCAGAAGCCACGCGCCCACGGCAAAGCAGCAGACGGCGGAAAGCACCTTCCCCAGGGTATCAAAATGCCCGGCGATGGCACTGACGGCGAACACGACGCCCGCGATCACCAGCACCCAGCCCAGAATCTGTGCCACAAGGGCGGAGGCGGAGTCCGGATGAATCAGCAGGATCAGACCCAGCACCATCAGCAGCACCGGGGTAGCGATCAGACGAATGACGGATAAAATAGTATCTTTCATAATAGAGTCACCTCTCTGAAACTCAGTATACCCCGAATCCGGGGCGGTGTCAATCGGGGAAAGTGGAAATCGGGGGCATTGCCCGACACGCACGACGCCCTCTCTTTTGATGGGGGCGGAAAACAGGAAATGGAGCGTATCAGTACAGATACGCTCCATTTCTTGTGTCAATATACGCACCCCCATTTACCTTCTCCGTCCTCGCAGCGCGCGACCACTTCTCCCAGAGGGAGAGGCAAGGGAGTGCGCTGAAATACTGTGAGCGGCCGGAAAGCGGAGATAGCACCCTTTGTTTGCCCCACTTGAGGGCGTCCCTTTTGAATGAGGTAATGTGGTCTATCCTCCGCTGATACCCGGTTTCTCACGCAAAATGCGCGGTTTCCTTCCTCCCTTCCCTAACATCACCTACATCTTGTGATTTTTCCACTTTTTTCAGTCCCACATGTTGTGTTTCGACAAAATCTGCGCCGCGGTTGTGCTACTATGATTGCAGGCTCGTGGGACGGAGCCGGATGACTGCCGCCGTGGCGTCGTCCATCTGCTTCCCGCGGCCATGCTCCAGAATCTTTGCTGCCAGCTCCCCAGGCGGCATGTCCGGAGTCAGGTCAGACCGGCGGGAAATCCCCTCTCCATCCACGCCGTCGCTGAGCAATACCAGCGCTTCCCCCCGACGCAGGGACAGCTTCTCTACCGTTTCCCGGCTTTCCGTTACGGAAATGCCCGGCGGTGGGGTGGCTGTCCCTATTTTTTCCGCGCTGCCCCGGCGAAGCAGCCAGCTGGGGGCGGCGCCCCACTTGTATAACGTGGCGTGGCCGGTGTCGAGATAGAGTTCCGCCAAGTCCACCGTGACCGCCCCGGCACTGCCCCGGAGGGCAAGAATGCTGTTGAGGGTGCGCAGGGCGTGGGCGGCCGGAAACCCGGCGGTGAGCATCTGCCGCAGAAGCGACCCTGCCGACTGCCCCTCCTGCGCAGCGCCCAGCCCGGTACCCATCCCGTCGCAGAGAAGGATGTAATACCGGCACTCGGGCCCCGGGAAGGCAAGGCACCTGTCGCCGTTGGCAAGCTCCTTGCTGCGGCTGCGGGCGGCGGCCTCGGCGCGAAACCAGGCCCTCGGCCGCTGCCCCCGGCGGGGCAGATCGTCGGCAAGCCCCCGCAGGAAATCTCCCAGAAACTGATACTGCTGTACCATCGCCGCCCGGTACTCTGACTGCCGGGCGCTGTCGGCTTTCAGAAGCTTTAATTGCTCCTGCCCCCGGCGAAGCTCCGGGATCAGCCGCCCCGACTTGCGGCATTGGGCGTCCAGCGGGTTTTGCAGCAGCGATTCATCCAGCGACGACTGCTGAGGGCAGCTGTTCCGGGCGGAGCAGCTGCCGCAGGCGCGCTGCCGCACTTTTTGCAGCACGGCGGAAGCGTCAACGGGGGGCGGCGCGGTCTCCAGAAAAAGCTGCTGGGTGACGCCGAGAACCTCCGCCCCCAGCTCCAGCCGCACCTGGGCCAGCCCCGTCTCTCCCCGGCGGCGGGCGGTCTCCTGAGAGGGCGGCATCAGAATTCCCAGCCCGCCGCCGAGAATCAGCCCCGGCAATGGCGTATAATCCCGAATGCCGCAGATCGCCATTACCACCATACACGCCGCCCCCGGCGCGAGACAGCGCATCCACTTGCGCTCAAAGGGGATCATGCGGATCACGCCCGCGAGACACAGTACCGCCGTCATGGGAATGTTCGTCACCTGCGCCAGATCCAGCCCCAACCCTCCAAGCACCGCGGCGGGGAAAGCGCTGCCAACTGCCAGCGCGCCTGCCGCGAGATACCCCAATCCAAGATAAGGCGTCGGTGAAGCCTGCGCCAGCGCCAGCACCGCCACGCCGCCCACCAGCCAGTCGGTGACGGCGGTGCGTCTGCGCAGCGCCACGGGGAACAGCAGTCCCGCCCCGGCGGCGAGGACAATCCGCAGGAAATAGACCGGCACCGGCACGGTATCCCGCAGCACCAGCTGGAACAGCAGTCCGGTCAGCGCCGTCAGAAACGCGGAAATGGCAGGGAAGATCAGTGGCTGTTCCTCCGGAATGTGCCGGGCAAGGAGCAGCGCCAGCAGTCCGCCGGAGGCCGACCACACCAGCCCCTGCAATCCCGCGATGCCCCAGAAGACCCAGTAGCCCAGCATGGCCCCTAGACTCATGACCGCCGCGTGCCAGCCGCTCATGGCTAAAATCAGCCCCATCGCAAGCGGCTGAGGGTAATTGCCCAGACTGGCCGCGCTGAGCAGGAATCCGCTGCCGCCGCACAGGAGGACGACCCCTCCTGTGCGGATTTTGGGGTTCAGCAGCAGCCTTTGGCACGTTCGCCGCCCCCGCCGCAGGTACGTTTCCATGGATGCAATCATTTCCACCACAGCCTTTCCTTAGTGATGGGAAAATCCTATCACGCCGAGAAAAATTATGCTGTCGGATTCGCAATGGTGAGAAAGTTTCTTGCATCGGAGGCGGGATGGGTGTATAATGACCTGTAATTAAGGAAGCTGGAAGGGAATCAATGACGGCCATGGGAAGAGAATTTGAACTGAAATACCGGGCGGATTCCGGGATGATTGCCGCCATTCGGGCAGCATTCGGGGATTTTTACGAGATCCGGATGGAAACGGTCTATTATGACACTTTGGATGCCGCCCTGAGCCGCCGACGCTGGATGCTCAGACGCCGGTACGAAAACGGGACCTCCGTCTGCACCCTGAAAACGCCCCTCCCTGACGGCAGCCGGGGAGAGTGGGAAACCCCATGTGACGATATCGGGTTGGCAGCGAAAGAGTTATGTAAACTCGGCGCGCCGGAAGACCTGCTGCCCCTGACGGCAAGCGGCCTGACGGAAGCCTGCGCCGCCCGGTTCACCCGTCTGGCAAAGCAGATCGTTCTGGAACGCTGCACCGTGGAGCTGGCGCTGGACGAGGGCACGCTGATGGGCGGCGGGAGGACGCTTCCCTTCGCCGAAATGGAAGTGGAACTGAAATCCGGCGAAGAAGCCGCCGCGACTGCCTTTGCCGAAGCTCTGGCGCAGGAATTCAACCTGACCCCGGAACCGAAAAGCAAGGCGCAGCGAGCCATGGCACTGCTGCATTAAGGACATACAGGAGAGAGAAATATGCCCAAATTTGAGACGCTGTTTTCCAAATACGACCGTCTGGTGCTGTTCGACACCGAGACCACCGGCCTAGCCTACAACCGGGACGAGATCATTGAGTTTGCCGCCGTGGTGCTGGAGCGGGTGGACGGAACGCCCAAGGTGGTGCAGGAGTACGACCAGCTGGTCGCCCTGTCCCCCGGCGGGTTTGTGCCGCCGAAAATTCAGGAGCTGACCGGCATCTCTACCCAAGACCTGCGGGAACGGGGACTGCCCAAGACCAGAGTCTGCCGGGACATTGCGGAGATGATTCAGGGCAACACCCTACTGCTGGCCTACAACGCCCATTTTGACCTGAGTTTTCTATTCTATATGCTTCTGCGGGACGGCGACCCGGCCGTGCTCAAGGGCAAGGACAAGCTGGACCTGCTCACGGTCTACCGCGACCGCCACAGCTACCCCCACCGGCTGTGCAGTGCCATTGAGGTCTACGGTCTTTCCGGCAAGGTGGTCAATTCCCACCGGGCGGTGGACGACGTGCTTGCCACCGTGGCGGTGATGGAGGAAATGGAGAAGGAAAAGAACGATTTGGAGCGTTATGTAAACCTTTTCGGCTACAACCCCAAATACGGCATCGAGGGCAAGCCCATCAGCTCCATTACTTACAAGCCCCAGCCCTATAACCCTGTGAAGCCGCTGTACGAGGCGTAGTATCCCTATGGAATGGCTGAATGTTTTCGGGCTGGTCATGGTGGCAGTCATCATGATACCCAATATTCTGTTTGCGATGAAGTGCAAGGACGGATTCGTGAACAAATGGAACAACAAATCTGTGGAAACCGTGGAACAAATCGGCAGGTTCGGCTGCTTTGGATTTATGATCATCAACATTCCGGGAACCTGGTTCGGGTGGTGGTCTGACGAAGCGTTTGCCGTATATCTGGTCGTAGATGCCGTGCTGGTCACGCTTTACTGTGTGATCTGGGCGGTTTGTTTCCGGAAAAGCAGCGTTTTCAGAGCGTTGGCGCTGTCCATCATCCCCTCCGTTCTGTTCCTGTTCAGCGGGATTATGAGCCGGTCGATTCTCCTGACCATTGCCGCGGTATTGTTTGCGCCGAGCCATATTCTGATTTCGTATCAAAACGCAAAATAATTTTACCACAGGAGGTAAGAAAATGCTGAATCCATCCGCCTATGCTCTGGGTGCCAACCGCTCCTGCATCCGGGACCTGTTTGAATACGGCTGCCAGCGCGCCGCCGTTGTGGGACGGGAAAACGTCTACGACTATTCCCTGGGCAACCCCTCCATCCCCTCGCCGAAGGAGGTGGACGAGACGGTGCGCCAGATCCTCGACGACACTGATTCCCTGCTGATTCACGGCTACACCTCCGCCGTGGGCGATTACGCCACCCGCAAGGCCATTTCCGACGACCTGAACGCCCGCTACGGCGTGTCCACCGTTCCGGAGGAATTCTTCATCGGCTGCGGCGCGGCGCCGGAGCTGGTGAGCGTGTTCCGGGCGCTGGCAGTCCCGGGGGCGGAAATTCTGGCGGTCGCACCCTATTTTCCGGAATACAAGCCCTTCGCGCAGGAGGCGGGGCTGGAATTCAAGGTCGTCCCGGCGGACATCCCCTCCTTCCAGATCAACCTGACCGCCATGGAGCAGATGATCACGCCCAGCACGCAGGCGGTCATCCTCAACTCCCCCAATAACCCCTCCGGCGTGGTCTACACCCGGGAGACCTATCAGGCGCTGGCGGAAATCCTGAACAGCAAGGCCGCAGAGTACGGCCACCCCATTTACATCGTCTCCGACGAGCCGTACCGGGAGCTGGCCTATGGGGTCGAGGTGCCGTTCCTGCCGGAAATTTACCGGGATACCGTCATCTGCTATTCCTATTCCAAGTCTCTGTCCCTCCCCGGCGAACGAATCGGCTATGTGTATGTGCCCCAGAAGGCCACGGACGGCAAAGCGCTGTATTCCGCCGTTGCGGGGGCTGGGCGGGCGGCCACGTCTGCGCCCCCAGCCTGTGGCAGAAGGTCATCGCCCGGTGCGCCCATCTGCGCCCGGACTTGGAGAGCTACGACCGCAACCGCAAGGCGCTGTACGAAGGGCTGACCCGGATGGGCTACGAAATGGCGAAGCCCGACGGCGCGTTCTATCTGTTCATCAAAGCTCCCGGCGGCGACGCCAACGCATTTTCCGACGCGGCGAAGAAGAAAGACCTGCTGGTCGTCCCCGGCGACGGCTTCGGCTGCCCGGGATATTTCCGCATCTGCTACTGCGTGAGTCTGAAGATGATTCAGAAGAGCCTGCCGGTGTTCGAGGAACTGATTCGCTGCGGAGAGTGGTAAAGTATTTTCCGTATTACGATGGAAACGGGAGCGGAGATTCATGAGTATAGTTAGTACAACTGAACAAAGATTAAAAATAGCAATTTATTATAACAAAGTGATTGATTATCTCGAAGGTGCTGGGGTGTATAAAATTCATAGTGATCCCAGAGATGTTACTTCCCTTCACGCCTTTAATTTCAGCATAGAATGTTATAATAAACTTGCCGCTAAATGCCCTCAATTTGAATTGGACAGACGGTTTTCGGAAGAGCTGATTTCAAGATTGAAGAGTGATAAATGTTATGCTTATGAGGTTTATTATATTTTTAACTGCCTCGTTGCCCAATTAAGATTGGAAAAGAATGGTATTGCGTCATTTGAGGTAGAGAAATCCAAACTGGATGAAATATGTCGGTTATTAAGAGAAAAAACGCTTGTTTACCAAGATGGGTTAAAGAGATGCCGCGACGAAAAAGGAGAATATTATACAGACGGTATGTTTGGATATATGCAAAGCGAAAGTAATCGCGTGTATCACGAGACCGGTAAAAGAATTTTATGAGCTGAAGAAGTGAAAGCAGCAAATTCAGGCCGTTGGTAGCCACTTTTGTGGACGCCAACGGCCTGTTTCCTGTATCAATCGGCCAGAAAATCCGGAATGAACCCAGTGTCCGCCGCCTCGGCTTCCTGCGTGAAGCCTTCCAATTCATTCAGATACATCCAACTGAGCACCGCGTCGTATTCCTCATCGGTGACCCGGCGGTCGAAGGGGGCGGGAAGTCCGCCCATGGGCGTGTACTGGCGCATCAGGCTTACCAGCACCTCCCCGGGGGCGAAATTCTCCCCGATCCAGTCCAGCACCCGCAGGGAATTCTCCACATTTCCGGGCAGAATCAGGTGGCGGATGATGACGCCCCGGGTGACCTTCTCCCCCTCCCAGCGCACCGCACCCACCTGCTGCACCATCTCCTGGATGGCTTCGGCGGCCACGGGAAAATAGTCCGCCGCCCCGGACAGCTGCCCCGCCAGACGGGCATCCGCGTATTTGAGGTCGGGGAGGTAAATATCGACGCACCCATCCAGCGCCCGCAGCGTCTCCACCTGTTCGTACCCGCCGCAGTTGTACACCACCGGCACGGGCAGTTTCGGCCGCAGCGCCGGGAGGATCGTGGGCAGAAAGTGGGTGGGGGTCACAAGATCGATGTTTTCCGCCCCCGGGCGATCAGGTCTTCAAACAGCTGCCTGAGTCCGGCGGAGTCCGTGGCCTTCCCTACCGCGCCGCCGCTGATGGCGGCGTTCTGGCAGTAGCGGCACCGGAGCGTGCAGCCGCCGAAGAAAACCGCGCCGCTTCCCCCAGCCCCTGCCAGCGCCGGTTCCTCCCATTTGTGGAGCATGGCTTTGGCCACGAGGGCGGTATCCGGGCAACCGCAGAAGCCCCGCTGCCCCGCCGTTCTGTCCACGCCGCACCGCCGGGGGCAGAGATTGCAGTTTACATAATCCATACGCATCCCATCCTTTGGGGGTATCATATCAGTTTTTTCGCCTTTTCTCAACCCCGTACTTTACCGGCGTGCGAAAATGTGGTAAACTACAAAAAGTAAACTGTCTGCGCCCCTCGCAAACAGCGATTTTGAAAGGGGTAATTATTATGGAAATCCGGTTTGCTGAAACCCGGGATATTCCCGGTATGATTAACTTGCTGCTTGAGGTGGGGGAAGTCCACCACCGCATCCGTCCCGACCTGTTCCGGGCAGGCGCGCAGAAATATGACGAGCAGACCCTCGCCCGGATGCTCACCGATGACACCCGTCCCATTTTCGTGGCCGTGGAGGACGGGAGGGTGCTGGGCTACTGCTTCTGCATTTTGCTGGTTCGGAAAAACGACCCGGTGCTCTTAGACGACCGCACACTGTATATTGACGATCTGTGCGTGGACGAAGCCTGCCGGGGCAAGCACGTAGGGCAGGCGCTGTACGATCACACCCTGGCCTACGCCCGCCAAATCGGCTGCCGCAGGGTGACGCTGAACGTGTGGTGCGGCAACGACAGCGCCATGCGCTTCTATGAAAAACAGGGGTTAAAGCCCCGAAACATCCACATGGAAACCATTTTGTGAGGAATGCCATGCTAGTCAAAAACCAGATTTACGAGGCCGAGATCACGGACTACACCGCCGAAGGACAGGGCGTCGCCCATATCGAGGGCTGCGCCGTATTCATCCCCAACGCCGTCGCCGGGGAAAAGGTGCGCGTCCGGGTGGAGAAGGCGCAGAAGACGTGGGCGGCGGGGAAAATTGTGGAGATTCTGGAAAAGTCCCCCCACCGGGTCAACCGGGAGTGTGAGGTCGCCAAGCTCTGCGGCGGCTGCGATTTCTGGCACATGGACTATGCCGAGGAGACCCGGCTGAAAGCCCAGCGGGTGAAGAATTGCTTAAACCGCATCGGCGGTGAAAATCTGGCGGAAGTCCCCATTCTCGCCGCCCCCGACTGCCACGGCTACCGCAACAAGGCGCAGTATCCGGTGGCGGTGAAAAAAGGACGCGCCTACGCCGGGTTCTACCGGGCGGGCACCCACGACGTGGTAGAAAACGCCCGCTGCCGCATTCTCCCGGAGGAGATCGACGCCGCGAAGGATGCGGTAATTGATTATGTAAACCAATACCGGGTCAGCGTCTACGACGAGACCACCGGCAAGGGGCTTCTGCGACATATTTACGTCCGCCGGGGCGCGGTGTCCGGGCAGATTCTGGTGTGTCTCGCGGTGAACGGGGAAAAAATTCCCCGGCCGGAAGCGCTCGTCCAGCGGCTGAACGGGATTCCCGGCTTTACCACGCTGGTGCTGTCCGTGAACACGAAGCGGGGCAACGCCGTGCTGGGCGACCGCTTTCTCACCCTCCACGGCCCCGGCTATATCGAGGACACCCTCTGCGGCCTGAATTTCCGCCTCTCCCCCCGGTCGTTTTATCAGGTAAACCACCATCAAGCGCAGCGGCTGTACCAGATGGCGATTTCTCAGGCGGGAATCACCAAGGCCGACACGGTGCTGGACCTGTACTGCGGCGTCGGCACCATCACGCTGGCCATGGCTGGCGCGGCGGGGAAGGTCATCGGCGTAGAGGTCGTCCCTCAGGCGGTAGCGGACGCCCGGGACAACGCGGTGCGGAACGGCATCACGAACGCGGAATTTTTCTGCGGCGACGCCGGTCAGGCGGCGCTGGAGCTGGAGAAAAGCGGTGTCAGGCCGGACGTGGTGGTCGTTGACCCGCCGAGAAAGGGCCTGAACGCGGACACCATCGAAGCCCTTCACCGCATGTCCCCCCGGCGCATCGTCTACGTCTCCTGTGACCCCGCAACGCTGGCGCGGGACGTGGCGCTGCTGAAAGAGCGGGGCTACACCCTGAAAACCGCCGCCGCGGCGGACTTATTCCCGAGGTGCGCCCATGTGGAGACGGTTGTTTTGCTTTCCAAGGGTGAGGTCGACTCGAAAAAGATTCGGGTTGAGTTCTCTTTAGAAGATATGGATATGTCCGAATTTCAAGATGGGGCAACCTACACGCAGATCAAGGACTATGTACTGGAACATAGCGGATTAAAGGTATCAAACCTGTATATCTCACAGATTAAGCGGAAATGTGGGATTGAGGTTGGTAAGAACTACAATTTGCCGAAGTCCGAAGATTCCAGACAGCCTCTGTGTCCACCGGAAAAAGAGAAAGCAATCCGAGAAGCATTCAAATATTTTGGGATGATATAACATCCCGTAAAATGGAGGTTTCTTATGGATAGATTGATTTCTTGTAAGTTTAACATGGATACCGCTTGTGTGGAACTGAAATTCTTTGATGGTAGTATGATTGCGATTGATACGATTGCGGTTGAGAACGAGGTTGCCGACAATATGTATCAACGGTCAGAGCTGGACTATCTGATCTACAATGATCCGATTGGATATGCAGACCTTGTTTTGAACGGCGATCCCGAAACCTATTTGAAAACTGTAACAGAATACAAGCCTTTGGATAGCTGACAACATGCTGCCCGCAGGAGAAAATCCTGCGGGCGTTTTTCTGTTTATATTATTTTCCACCGTTGGATCCCAGTTTTGGAAAGAAAATGACTATCTTAAAGCCCTTTCCCCACTGGGAAGTAGCTTCCAGACGAAGGTTTAGATCGTCAGCCATCTTCTTAACCAGGTAAAGCCCTATACCAGTAGCTTTCTTTCGGCTGTCAGTAGAATCCCCGGTAAAGCCCTTTTGAAAAATATACGGCAGATCATATTTTTTTACACCGATGCCGTTATCCTCAACTGAAAGGACATCTGCGGTCTCCGAATGTATCATAGAGATCGTTAGCATGGGACTATCGCTGCTATATTTGATGGCATTGCTAACGATTTGTCCCAACATAAACTGAAGTCCTCTACGGTCTGTATAGACTGTTTCAGATTGCAGTTTGTTGAGAATGACAAACTGCTTCTCTTCAAGAAGTGGGGCATAGTCCTCCAGAACTTCACCCAAGCAGTCATTCAAATTGACATCCTCAAATCGGTAATCCTTTGTACTGCTCTTCAACCGGGCATAGTACAGCATCTGCGTGACATCCTCCTGAAGCTGACTGCGGACATAATCCAGCTTTGCTTGCAGGGAAGGAGAGATTTCATCGTTCCGGTTATCCAAGAGCATGGTCAGCAACGATAGGGGCGTTTTCGCTTCATGTGCCCAGCCCTCCACGTATTCTTCATAGTCCCGTAGGGCATCCGCCATATTGTTACTCTCGTTTTTGTATTCCCGTAAAACCGAAGCCAAAAATCGGACAGATTCTCCTTCTTTCTGACTAATGGCACTGAGCAGCCGTTCTTCATTGCAGATGGTAGGATCACTGAGGAAATCCCGGAACAGTTCCATGTGGGTGTTCTCCCTCTTGTTTAGTACAAACAGAATCGCTGAAAACAAAAGGATGCTCGTCAGAACTACTAACCCGATCAAGGTTTGAAATGCCTGAATGTCAGAAATCCAAAGAATGACAGCGCAAAAGCAATCCACGCCCAGCAGCAACAGAAGCCAGGGGTAGTACCGTTCTATCATGTGCCAAAGCTGCTTCATAGAGACACCTCCGCTTCCAAACGGTAGCCCATTCCTCGAACTGCAACGATTCGCTGCTTCATTTCAAGGGCGGACATCGTTTTTTTCAGCCGGGTCAGGTTAACCTGCAAGGCATTTTCATCTATGTATTCCGTAGTTCCCCACAGTGCCATGCAAAGCTGCTCCGTTGTAACCAGTGCATCACCACTTGCCAAAAGAGCAACCAACAGTTTTCCCTGATTTTTTGGAAGCACCACAGAGGTGTTATGAATATAAAGTGTGTAGGTCTGCTGGTCCAACAAGAAGTCCAATCCCTCTATGAGGTTGGTACGACCTTCATACCTTTTGAGAATATTGGATACCCTGGCGAGAAGTCGGTCTTTTCTGCACGGCTTCGTCAAATATTCATCTGCACCCAACTGGAACGCTTGCAGTTCATCCTTTACCTGATCTCTGGAAGTCAGCACCAGGATGGGGATAGCGGTTTTATTCTTTAACTCCTGGCAGATTTGAAAGCCACTGATTTCTGGTAAATTCAGGTCTAAGATCACGAGGTCAGGACGGAGGGCTGCCAAGAGCCGAGCGGCATCTTCAAACTCGGTGATTGCCTCCACAAGATACCCGTCCTTTTGGAGCATATTGCAGAGTTCTTCCCGCATATAGACTTCATCTTCCACAACAGCAATTCTTTTCACGACAGCACCTCCTTCCAAATTATTCTTCTCTCTGCGGCTGCATCAGTGTCAGCAAATACCGATCACTGGAATGCTTGACCACTCTCATATAAATATATTCTATCACGCAAAGCAGCAAAATCATAGCAGTAGATACAAGTAGCATTTCAGACACTGTCCCACGGGTTCGGGACGAGAGTATCCCTGTAAATAACGCCCTGACTCCAAACAAACTGCTGACAGCTGCAACCAATACAGGAAGTCCCATAAACCACGCAATCTGCTTTCCGGCAGACTGGCAAAGGCTTTCGTAAGTGGCTCCCAGGCGGATCAGGGTCTGGTATCTACGCCCGGTTTTCTGCTGACTCATCAGGAACTGAACACCCACAATGGTGTTGGCAACCACCAGGAACACAATCGCCAGATAGAGGGTAATATAGATGGATGCTACGGTGTAGAAAAGCTGACGACCCATATTCTGAAGATAGCTTTCATATTCGATACCTATTTTGTCCAGCTTCTCGTTCAGATCGGAATAGGCAGTCATAAGGCTATTTCCATTCAGAGCTTGCTCACTGAGCACCGCATTGACATAGGTATCATACATTCCCTGACTATAATATAGGAATGCTTCATCCGGAAGAATCAATGCAAAGGACAAGGTTATAGAACGGTCCGTGACCAAATTCACAGACTGAACCTCTCCTGTAAGATGAATCGGACTACCATCCAGTTCCACCTTGGGCTGCCCGGCCAATACTTGGTTCAGCATTGCGGTACGGCTTGCCGTAGTAAACTCTGTATCAATATAGACAGTGGCCTCCTTTTCGCCTAATTGGAGAGCCGGATTGCCGGACAATTCCAACAAACGATTATAGTCCGATAAACAAATCAAATATGGGTATGTGGCATAACCAAGATTGTTCAGAAGGACATCCCGGTCTTCCGACTGGGGCAGGCTCCGAAGAGAGTCCATAACAGCGTCCATGCTGTAGGCATTATCATAATCTTCTGTGGTGCGAATACGCCCAACCCTCATTTCAAAAAGCTCTGAAAATTGATTTTCCAAACTGTTTTCTTTCAGGACTGCCTTTATATTCGGAAGAACCTGCGATGAATCTTCTGCAGTATGATCTTCAAAAGTATAGTCGATTACATGGCCAGAAGACAGGTTATTCGTTCCTGCAATTCCTACGCCCGCACCAAAACAACACAGCGCCGCCAGAATCAGCAGGGAGCTGATGGCCATGGAGTTTGACTGATGAATGACATTCTCCTGAATCTGCCGGAAGGTAAATACATGAAGCTGCTTATTTCCCTTGCCTTTTTTAACAATCAGTGCAATCAGCGCACGCATCCCATAGAAAAGCAGCATCGTACCAACTATGCCCAACAGCAAAGTCAGTCCCATCATACTTACCTTTGTCCATGCAATTCCCTGAATCGCCATGTAGTAAGCCACTGCCAACATCACACTTCCGCATATAGCAGCCAGTCCATAGATAACAGATGGCATTTGCTTTTTGGGGCGGTTCGTTGGCTGGGATAGCAAAGTACCGATCTCCTGGCGGCTGATTCGTCCACTCAAAATCAGAAGTGCCGTCAGCTTAATTGCCAGAAATCCTGCCAGCGTCCATTCAATCGCAGACCAGGATAAAGAAAACTGATGACCGATGATCCCCATGCCTACCAGCTTGGCGGTGACAAGACTGACAATTTCTGAAAGCACCACAGCCACAGGTAAGCCTATGAGCATGGCAAGAATACTGGTCAGGAAATCTTCCGCCAGAAGCATACCAAACAGTTTACTTCTACGCATCCCCAACATTAGATAAACACCAAACTCGTGGCGTCTGCGCTCAAATTGATACTTGCAGGCGAAGTAAATCAAAAAGAAAAGAATACCCAGGGTCATCCCATAAAACGCAGGAATCAGAAGCAGGAGTTTGTCAACTGCGTCACTCTCCATTTTCTGCAAAAAGAGCATCACATCTTGAGTGGAGATGGAAAGAATCATGTAAAAGGCAACAATAGAAATCACCAGGGAGCTGAAAAACAGACTGTTTTCCTTTCGGCTGCGGCGGCTGTTCCGAAGAATGAGATTAGAGAACATTTGCGCTGCCCCCTCCCAGTTGCGCCATCACCTTCAGGATGCGCCCGTAGAACTCCTGCTGGCTTTCGTCTCCACGCCGAATCTCATGAAAGATCACGCCATCCTGGATGAACAGGATGCGCTTACAGAAGCTGGCGGCATTGGAATCATGGGTTACCATCAGGATCGTAGCTTGTTCGTCACGATTCAGGCCGGACAGCTTCTCCATAAGACTTCTTGCGTTCTTAGAATCCAGCGCACCCGTCGGTTCATCGGCAAGGATCATTTGGGGATGTAAGATCAGAGCCCTTGCTGCCGCAACACGCTGACGCTGGCCGCCGGACATCTTGGACGGAAACTTATCCAGAACATCAGTGATTTCCAGATAGTCAGCCAACTGCTTCAGCCGCTGGCTGCTTTCTGCTTCGGATACCCCATGCAAGGAAGTCGGGAGCAGGATGTTTTCCCTGCCAGTCAGGTTGTCCAGCAATTCAAAGTTCTGGAATAGATAACCAACTTTTTTGCCACGGTACTCTGCAAGAGCCTTTCCCCTGAGGGATTGCAGAGTATCGCCCTCCACCTGAATGCTTCCACCTGTGGGTTGAATCACAGTCGCAATACAATTGAGCAGTGTGGATTTACCAGAACCGCTGCTTCCCATAATGCCAAGAAACTCTCCCGGCATCACCTGGAAGGTGATCCCATTCAGTGCCTTTGTTTGACTTGGCACATTGCCATAGATTTTTGTTAAATTTTCAATATTCAAAATGGGTTTCATGTGAATACCTCCTATCATTTGTAATAAAATGATAGCATGGGAACACATCAAATACCACTTACAGTTGTTGTAAGGATTCAGGATATAAGTAGCGGCTCAAGGGGGACGAGCATATATTTTTTAAGAGCATCAGGCGACAATGATAAAGTATACCGGATCGCCTCATTGGCAAACCAGTTCGTTTTAATTGTATCCCAATCGGCAAGCCGGACTATTTCTGCTGTACCGTTCTCAAAATCAAATGAAATCTCGCCCCATTCGCCGTCGCAGTCTGCTTGGTATTCGTAGATTGCGGTGGCGATTTTCTTTTTGCGCTTAGTTTTGGATTTCTGTTTCAGCCGGACAGCATGGAGCGCACCTTCGGCAACCAGCAGTTCTGTCAGTTTGTCCACCGCTTTCCGGTAGGCTCGCTCTGCACCGCTGGCTGTGCTGCCCTCAAACATAATCGCCAATTCTTCAAAAGTGGGGCGGTTCTTCCATGAGCCAACTCGCCCGCAGGTCATACAGATTGCTAACCGTTTTTCGAGCAAGGTCTGTTCCCGGTAATTCAGCTTCTCAAATGCCCGCTGTACCTTTTCTGCTTGTATGCCGTTCCAGAGGATGTCGGTATAGTTCCAGCTATCGTCAAGGGCTACATCCTCGCCTGTTTCCTCGCCGTTCTCGTCTGTCACATAGAATGGCTGCTGATTGCGGATACCTCGGACAACTTTCAGATATTCTTCGGCAAGAGCAAGATCACAGTTGTATTTCTTGGAAAACTCGTTGACCGCATCCTTGGTATTGTGGTACAGCCAAGCCATTGACCGCACCATTTTGTAATTGGTCAGAGAGGACACCGACCATTTTTCTTCGCCCATGCGGAAACGGAGCATAGCATCCCGGATGAACGGGAAAATGTATGTAGCATACTCCGCACCCTTGGCAGGATCGTAGTCCAACAGCTTCTGGAGCATTTGCTCCCGGCAGGACAGCTTTATATCTATAAAACGGTCTGTGTCGTACAGATCGCCGCCATCCACGCCGAGAAAGCCTTTGATGCGCTTGTTGAGCTGCGGTTCGTAGTGGTGTAGGAAGAATGAGAAATATATCAAATTCTTTTCCTGCAAGGCAGACAGGATATATTCGTTCAGACTGCCCACCGCTGGCGGCTCCGGTTCCAGTTGGAAGATGCGCTCTGCCACATAGGGAATGATACCATCACCGTGCGGATTGACTTGGTGTTTCGGTATGTATCCGGTCATATTCCATGTAAAATCACTCAGCATAGCGCACCTCCCTTCTCATTTCTATAAGAATCCCTTAAGACATTCTTTCATAAAAAGCATGAAGTATTTCTGCCAATTCCTGCGGTGATTCAATATTAACTTCATGTCCGGCACCAATAATCGTTTTTAATTCCACGTTCTTAAGCAATTCTGCCAATTCAATAGAAGCATTTTTATTCGCAGTATCTTTCTCGCCATATAACAATAGTGTAGGGCATGATATTTTGTGCAGAGAGTTGTTAAAGTCCTGCTCCATCATGGTTTCGCATAGAAGTAAGAAATCAGCTTTTCTAAATCCCATTTGTTGAAACATGGATTTAGGCATAAATCTAAAGAGAAGATTTTGAAATTTCAGAAGCTTCTTGGGCATTTTATATTGTGTGGCGATAAGCACCAAGGAGCGAACTTTTTTCGGATATTGTATAGCATAGTTCAGAGCTAATACGCCCCCAAGCGATAAACCGCACAAATCAATAGGCTCATCATATTGATTGCAGTAATCTGAAAATGCAGCATATAGATTATCATAGGTCACTTCTTTGCTATGAACTAAATCAGGAAGATTCGGACACAAGCTGTAATCAGTAGTTTGCAAAATATCTATTGTTTTTGTCCAACTGTCAGATGTTTGTCCTAATCCATGCACATATATTTGTTTCATATTGTTCCCCCACTAAATATGTATCTTAGCTTCTGCAAGCAAAGCAGCCTGTTCCATTTCTTTTTCATAAGCTCCCTTGGCATAGGCTACATTGCTCAATGCCCGGAGCATCTTATCTTTCGCCAGTTTCTTCATAATCTCCGCTACAACCTCATCCAGCTTGCCACGCTTGATATAGCGGTTTATGGTATTCAAACGCTTCTCATAAATCTGGATAACCGGATGATCGTCTGCAAGCTCCCGTTGCTCTCTGCCTTTCAGATTACCAATCTGCCGACAAGTGCGGTGCAGCTTGTCCCCCGGGGCATAACCGCCGCAGTATTTGGTATGCCTTGCGTTGGTAGTCAGAAACCATTTACCGCAGATTTTACATTTCTTCGGTGCATGACCGACACACAAGCCCTCAAAAAGATCAGATCGGAACATTCCTACAAAGGATACATAGTGCATCCGCTTGACCAGCTTTGCCACTTTTTCGCCGGGACGGATGACCGATACATACTGAACGGAATTGTTCAGGGTAGACATCCAGGCATTGCCTTCCGTGATGGAAAACTCCGGCGGGAAATAGCTGCCGAACATTTTTGCAAAGCCCTCTGCGGTGCGGTCTGCTTCGTTTCCGTCCGATTGTTCTGCAAAATCAAGCATCGCCTTTTGGTATTCCCCAAGGGAGTATGCCAGATGCCCGAATACAGCAGTATATCGTTGGAGCATCATTGCATCGGCATAGTTCGGGATTTCTTCAAACTGCAAGGAATTAGTTGCGGCTTTTATGGCAAACTCCATATATTTCAGCGCATTGTCCGCAGTAAAGACTTTTTCAATCCGTTCTCTATGTTTTGGAATATTCATATTGGAGAACGGCGGCGTTTCGCTGAGAATATCCACCATTGTCAGCACAGCTTCCTTTGCCATAGGAAAGAGTGCGGAAGCATCCTGTCCGGCGTTTAACATTCCAAGCAGTAGATTGATTTTCTCGCATTGCTCGTTCATTCTTGCGAGGGTATCCGCAGGAACATTCAGCGCATCACAGGCAAGAGTACCGATAGGAAATATTTTGCCCTCATATATGACCGTATCCTGCCAAAAATCCAATGTCATCAGTTCTTGATTCATGCTTGCCCTCCTGTCCTGTTTTTTCACTTTTCTAATTATACCATGCAAATGTGAAGAAATCTACATCATCAGATAAGTTGTCCTGTTTTTTGAAATGAGGTTGTCCTGCTTTTAGCCTGCTTTTTTTCAAATCCGTCATAACCATAGTAGAAAGGGCGAAGCACCTGCCAATCACGGCGGG
>OLZB01000516.1_pt1 | contig 21614 bp, 25 predicted proteins | sample 1673421 | NCBI WGS metagenome assembly OLZB01 (sample SAMEA103958111, study PRJEB25191) | human gut metagenome | biome: human-associated habitat [ENVO:00009003]; feature: intestine environment [ENVO:2100002]; material: feces | place: Germany | collected 2013/2015
CATTGGCGAAGTGGGTATAGATGCCCTCCGCCTCCAGGCCGGGCAGGGCGCACACCGCCTGTATGTCGTCCGCCGCACGCTCCAGCGCCGCCCCGCCGCACAGCCAGCCCAGCCGTGACATGCCGGTGTCCGCCTTCACGTGAACCCGCAGGCGCTTTCCCGCCCGGCACGCCGCCTCGGAGAAGGCGCGGGCAGTCCCCGCGTCGTATATGGTCTGGGTCAGGCCGTAGCGCAGCAGCTCCCCGCCGCAGTCGGCGGGGGTATAGCCCAGGATCAGGATGGGGGCGCGGATACCCGCCTCCCGCAGCTCCACCGCCTCCTCCAGGGTGTACTCCCGCTCCGCCGCGGCGGGCGCCGGGGCCCCGGCCACCACCAGCACGAACTCCCCCCGGGGCTCCGTCTCCCGGTAGTGGGCGGCGGCCTCCCCCAGGGTGGTGCGGCGCACCTCCTCGTGGAGCTTGGTCAGCTCCCGGCACAGGGAGATCCGCCGCCCCGGCCCGAAGGCCGCCGCCAGATCGTCCAGGGTGGCGCGCAGCTTGTGGGGGGCCTCGTAGAAAATCATGGTTCGCCGCTCCCCGGCCAGCTCCGCCAGGTGGGCGCGGCGGTTTTTCCTGTTCATGGCCAGAAAGCCCTCAAAGGTGAACCGGCCGGTGGGCAGGCCGGACACCGCCAGGGCGGTGACCAGGGCGCAGGGGCCGGGGATGGCGCTGACCGTCACGCCCGCCTCCGCGCACAGGCGGACCAGATCCTCGCCGGGGTCGGAGATGGCCGGGGATCCGGCGTCCGACACGAGCGCGCACGTCTCGCCCGCCAGAATGCGCTCGACGATGCGCGGACCGCTTGCCGCCTTGTTGTGCTCATAATAGCTGACGAGCGGCTTTTTCAGCTCCAGATGGTTCAGCAGCCGCAGCGTCACCCGCGTGTCCTCGGCCGCGATAAAATCCGCCTGCGCAAGCACCTCGCGGCAGCGCTCGGAGATATCGGACAGATTGCCGATCGGCGTCGGCACAAGATAGAGCATCGCGCTCATGGGCAGTCTCCTTTCGCATGACGGGCGGCGCGCAGGGCTTCGCGCTCCGTTCCGTCCGTCTCATATTCCAGCAGCTCCGGCAGCAGCGTCAGGCCGGGCCGCCCGCCCCGCCTTGCCTCGAGCAGCAGCAGGCTGACGGGGCTTTCGGCATTGTGGCGCACCGGCTGCACCCGCTTTGGCTCCAGCCCGGCCGCGCGCAGGGCGCACAGCAGGTCGCACAGGCGCTCCGCCCGGTGCACGAGCGCAAACCGCCCGCCGGGCGGCAGCAGCCACGCGGCAGCCGCACACAACTCCGCCAGCGTCAGGCACTGCTCCGTGCGGGCCACGGCGCTGTTCCGGCCAGCCTTGCCGCTGCCCACGGGAAAATAGGGCGGATTGGCGATCACGCAGGAAAAATCCCCCGCCGGAAGGAGCGCGCGGATATGCCGCACATCGCCCTCCAGAACGGTCAGCCGCTCCTCCAGCCCGTTGATGCGGACATTCTCCTGCGCGGCGCGGCAGGCCTCCGGCCGCAGCTCGATGCCCGCGACCGTGCAGGACGGATCGCGCGCGCAGAGAAGCACACCGAGCGTGCCACAGCCCGCGCCGAGATCGGCCACACGCGCCCGCGGCGGCAGCGTCAGGAAGTCCGCAAGCAGCAGAGAGTCCGCGCCGAGCGGCACCTCGCCCTCCGGGATGCGGAGCCGTAGCCCGTTCCACAGATCGTGTTCCATGGTCGCCCCCCATCATGAATTACGAATTACCGATTAAAAACCGGTCTGCGCAAGACTGCACAGGCCGGTTCCGTAAATTACGTTACGCAGTTCCGCACGAGCTTCCGTAGCCTGAACGGGGCAAGCATCTGCACAGGTGCCGCAGCCAACGCAGGTATCGGCATCGATGACGTACTGGTCCTCACCCTCAGAGATCGCATTCATCGGGCACTCGCCAGCGCAGGTTCCGCACTTCAGGCAGCTGTCGGTGATCTTGTATGCCATGGGTATCTCCTCCTATTACAAGTAGTATCCCCATTTTATCATGTTTTTGGGAAAATGCAATGGGGAAATTCGGAATGGCAAACTTTTTTCGACGGGTTTGAACCGGGCACAGGCGGGCTAGAATCCCAATGTTGAGGGGAGGGAGCGATTTGGCAAAACGGGACCTGCCGCCGGAGCTTTCGGCCGCGCTCCGGCTGGCATGGGCGCTGGCCGCCCGGCTGGGGCACGCCTGCGTCGGCACGGAGCACCTGCTGCTGGCACTCGCCATGCAGCCCCAGGGGGCCGACGGGCGGCTGCTGCACTGGGCCGGTCTGACCGGGCCGGAGATCGCTGCTGCCGTCCTTCGCCTGCACGGGCGCGGAGCACCGTCGGACGTTCTGCCGCAGGGGCTGACACAGGCCGCACGCCGTGCCGTTTCCCGCGCGCTGAACGGGCCGGAGCGACTCCTGACCGCACTGCTGCGGGAGAGCGGCTGCTCTGCCGTGCGCCTGCTGGAGCACTGCGGCATCTGTCCGCAGCAGCTTTTTACCCAACTATGCGAGGGCGAGCTTGCCCGGAAGGAGCGAAGCATGCAGAACACAAGACTGCTGGATCAATTTGGCGTGGATATGCTCGAGCGCGCCGGAAAGCAGGAGCCGGTCATCGGCCGGAGGCAGGAGATCGAGACCGTCCTGCAGATCCTCTCGCGGCGGCACAAAAACAATCCCGCCCTCATCGGCGAGCCGGGCGTCGGCAAGACGGCCATCGTGGAGGGCGTGGCGCAGTATCTCGCCGCCGGGACCGTGCCGGAGCCGCTGCGCGGCAAGCGCCTTTATGCGCTGGACATGGCCAGCGTCATCGCAGGCACAAAGTACCGCGGCGAATTTGAGGAGCGCGTGCGCGACATTCTGGCCGAGGTGCGGCGCGTGCAGAACGTCATCCTGTTCGTCGACGAGATGCACACCCTCGTCGGGGCCGGTGCGGCGGAGGGCGCCATCGATGCGGCCAACCTGCTCAAGCCCGCGCTCGGCCGCGGTGAGCTGCAGCTTATCGGCGCGACGACGCTGCGCGAATACCGCAGCAGCATCGAAAAGGACGCCGCGCTGGAGCGGCGCTTCCGTGCGGTGCAGGTGCGTGAGCCGACACCGGAGGAGACACGCGAGATCCTGGCCGGGCTGTGCCCCGGTCTGGAGGCGCACCACCATGTCTCCATCCCGCAGGAAGCCGTTTCCGCCGCCGTGGAGCTGTCGTGCCGTTATCTGACGGATAAATTTCTGCCCGACAAGGCCGTGGACCTGCTCGACGAGGGCGCGGCCTGTGCGCGCATGCGCCAGCTCGGCAGCCGCACGCCGGAGGAGGAGCAGGCCCTGCAGGCCGCCGTGCGCGCCGGAAAATACGAAAGGGCCGCCGCCCTGCGCGACCGTCTGCGGCGGCGCGGCCAGCCCGGCCGGACGGTCTCCGTGCAGGACATCGCCGCAGCCGTTTCGAGCCGCACGGGCATTCCCGTCGGGACGATCTCCCGGACGGAGCGGCAGCGCCTACGCACGCTGGAGCAGACGCTCTCCGCCCGCGTCATCGGGCAGGAGGAGGCCGTCCATGCCGCGGCAGAGGCCGTGCGGCGCGGGCGCAGCGGCCTTGCCGAGCAGAAGCGCCCTGCGGCGGCCATGCTGTTCCTCGGGCCGACGGGTGTCGGCAAGACGGAGCTGTGCAAGGCGCTGGCCGAGGCCGTCTACGGCAGCGAGGACGCGATGATCCGCGTGGACATGTCGGAATATATGGAAAAATTCACGGTCTCGCGCCTTATCGGCGCGCCGCCGGGCTACATCGGCCACGACGAGGGCGGCGAGCTGTCCGAACGTGTGCGCCGCAGGCCCTACAGTCTTGTGCTGTTCGACGAGCTGGAAAAGGCGCATCCGGACGTCTGCGGGTTGCTGCTGCAGGTCATGGAGGACGGCTTCCTGACGGATTCCGGCGGGCGGCGCATCGACTTCCGCAACACGATGCTCGTGATGACCTCGAACCTCGGCGCGCGCACCGGCGGGGGGCTCGGCTTCGGCGCACAGGCAGAGGACGGAGCTCTGCGCAGCCTGCGGGAGCATTTTTCGCCGGAGTTTCTCGGGCGCATCGATTGCGTAGCGCGTTTTCAGCCGCTTGGTAGAGCAGCGCTTGAGCAGATCGCGCAGCAGCAGCTCACAGCCCTGCAGCAGCGTGCAGAGCGCCTGCACGTCCGGCTGGAGCTGCCGGACGGCCTTGCCCGCAGCTTTGCCCTGCGCAGCCGGGACGGCCGGGGCGGCGCGCGTGAGATCCGCCGCCTTGTCCGCCACGAGATGGAGGCCCCGCTTGCAGCCCTGCTGCTCGGCACACACGCGCCGGAGCAGGTGCGCGTAGACCTGCAGGACGACCGGCCGGTCTTCCCCGCCCCCTGATACAGTCCGCCCTTGAGAAAGTTCGGCAGATGCAGGTTGGTCAGCAGCGCCGCACCCGCCTGAATCCAGCCCCGGAAGCGGGACATGGTCTGTGAAACGCCTGAAAACTTTTTACCCAATGCCTACACACTCCAGACATAATTTGATTGCTTTGCTCAGCACTGTCGCCGCCTCGCCCCGCCAGACACCGAAGCACAGCATGGCGGTTCCGGCCATCAGCAGCACGATCTGCGCCGCTGCCTTTTTCCCGCAGCTCATTTTTCATCACCCTTTCCGATTTTCTGCCCCCATCATAGCGCGGGAGAGTTAAAGTCTCTGTTAAGAACGAAAACTTAACGCAAACCTTATCTGTTTTTGCTATAATGAAAGCAACACAAAAAACGAAGAAATAAAAAGGAGGGCTCTCATGCACCTTTTAGTAATTGAAGATGAACGCGCCCTGTGCGAGACCATCGTCCGCAGCCTGCGGCGGCTGGCCTACAGCGTGGACTACTGTTATGACGGGGAAAAGGCGCTGGCGCTTCTGGGCGTGGAACGATACGATCTGGTGCTTCTTGATCTGAATCTGCCGAAAAAGGACGGCATGACAGTGCTGCGCACCCTGCGGCAGACCGACCGGGAGACGCGGGTGCTGATTCTCTCCGCCCGCAGCGAAGTGGAGGACAAGGTGCAGGGGCTGGATGCCGGGGCGAACGACTATCTGGCAAAGCCTTTCCACTTGGCGGAGCTGGAGGCCCGCATCCGCAGCCTGACATTGCGGCAGTTCACCCAGCAGGATGTGCTGCTGAGCTGCGGAGGCCTGACCTTTGACACCCGCTCCCGTACCGCCGCCGTCAACGGGCAGACGCTGACGCTCACCCGGAAGGAAACGGGGATCCTGGAATATCTGATGGTGCATCAGGGGCGGCCCGTGAGTCAGGAGGAGCTGATGGATCACGTTTGGGACAATAGCGTGGACAGCTTCAGCAATTCCATTCGCGTCCACATCTCCGCCCTGCGCAAAAAGCTCCGCGCCGTGCTGGGCTATGACCCCATCCGCAACCGCATCGGCGAGGGCTATCTGATGGGAGGCGAGGAGGAATGAAGCGGCTTTCCCTGCAGTGGCGCATCACGCTGATGTCCGTCCTGCTCATCGGCATCACCTGCGTGGCCATGAATTTGCTGCTGTGCTCCTCCGGTGTGTACTATATGGACACCATTGCGGACAGCTTGCAAGGCGGCGGCACGGTGATCCTGAATGAGGAAGGCACAGCAAGCTTTGACCCGCAGCTCGTAGCGCCCGACGATGAGCTGACCATCGTCGTCGATGGGGCGCAGGGGCGCTTCCGCACCACCAACTGGTACATCACGGCGGCGGTAACGCTGCTCAGCGGCATCCTCGCCTATTTCGTCAGCGGACGCGCTCTCAAGCCCCTGCGCAGCTTTACCTCGCAGGTGGAGCAGGTGCAGCTGAACAATCTTGCCGATATGAGGATCGATGAAGACACTATTTCAGAGTTCCGGCAGCTGAGCCGTTCGTTCAACCAGATGCTGGAGCGGCTGAACAACGCCTTTTCCGCCCAGCGGCAGTTCACCGGCAACGCCGCCCACGAGCTGCGCACGCCACTGGCACTAATGCAGGCGCAGTTGGAGCTGTTTTCCGCGGAGCATCCTGATGTGCGGCCGGAGACGGCGGAGTTCCTCACGCTTTTGCGTGAGCAGACGGAACGACTGGCACAGATGACCAAGACGCTGCTGGAGATGAGCAATCTGCGGCAGGTGGCGCGGAACGAGCGGATCCAGCTCGCTCCCATGATCGAGGAGATCTTCACAGATCTTGCGCCGCTCTCAGATAAGCTCGGTGTCACGCTGACGGCGGAGGGCGACGGCATTATGACCGGCAGCGATGCACTGATCTACCGGCTGATCTTCAACCTGACGGAGAATGCTGTCAAGTACAACCGGCCGGGCGGCTCGGTACGGGTTTCTGTCACTCAGGAGTTGGAAAAGCTCCTGCTCCGCGTCTCCGATACCGGCTGCGGCATCCCGGAGGAGTATCAGCGCAGTATCTTCCAGCCCTTCTTCCGGGTGGACAAGTCTCGCAGCCGGGAATACGGCGGCGCAGGACTGGGGCTCTCACTGGTATGGGAGATCGCCGACCTCCACGGCGGCTCTGTTTGGGTGGAGAAAAGTTCGGAGAAGGGCACTACCATTGCGGTGGAGCTGCCGGCAGGGGCGAAAAACGATTCCTCCGGCGCGGATATCCCATAATAGTCCTCGGCGGTTTCATGATGATCGTTTTTCAACCTCCACAATGTTATCGCAGCAGCTCTCGATCAGCTCCCTGTCGTGGGTGATCACGAGAATGGTTCTGCCGCTCCGCACCTCGCTTTTCAGCCTTTCTGCGATCAGGCGCATAATTCTGCCCGTCAAGACCGCTGGGTGACTCAGCAAGAATCAGTATCCTCCCTTTGAAGCATTCTCCAAAGCTATTGCTGATTATATCGACTATTACAATAACAGCAGGATCCAAGCGAAAACAAAATGGATGCCTCCCTCTAAATTCAGGGAAGCATCCATGATGGAAGCTTAATTATCCAATTTTGAACCGGTGTCCAGAAAACCGGGTACATATCAATCATACGCTGCGGGGGTCTTTTTTCTTGCTGCCGTTAAGCAGAAAACGAAAATGAAGGAGATTTATCTTTCAAAACCGCCTATGGACTGCTGCGGCGATGGGGAACCATAACAAACCCATCAGACAGGCTTTGGAAGAAGTAAATAGGGATGTGAGAAATGCACTGTCACAGGTTGATGCCGATTCCAAGGATCACGAATAGGATTGCCAGACAGATGCAGCTTAACATTTATCTGGAGATGGCCCAAGGATAAAATAGAAGCAGTATTAAAGCCGCTCACCGTGCAAGTTTCCAGCATGGTGAGCGGCTTTTTACTACAAATACGAGGAATCGAAGAAGTCTTTTAGTGTGATTCCCAAACCCAGACAGATTCTTTCAATCGTCTCTACGCTCAACTGGCCTCCCCGACGAGCAGTGGTCGTGGTGCTGATCCTGATCGTCTTGGGTGGCTGAATCAATCCCTGCAGGTGAAACACAGGTTTTCCCTGTGGGGATTTTTTGAATCCGCTTGTAGAAAACGGCGGTCTATGATAGCATGAAATCAAAGAAAAACAGGAGGGCTTACACATGGTTTTACTGGTTGTGGATACACAGAAAGGTATCGTGGATGAACGCCTGTATGCGTTCAAAAAGTTTGTTGGAAACATCAAGGAACTGATTCGGACCGCCCGTGAGCAGGGGATTGAAGTCATTTATGTCCAGCATGATGATGGGCCCGGCACCGGTTTCTCCATCGGGGATGATGAGTTTGATATCTATTCTGAGTTTGCACCACTGCAGACCGAAAAACGGTTCGTCAAGACTGTATGCAACGCTTTCAAGAAAGAGAGCGGTCTGCTGGAATATCTGACGGAAAAGGGCGAAAAAGATGTGATGGTCTGCGGCATCATGACCGACTTCTGCATCAATGCAACGGTGGAGGCGGGCTTTGAGCATGGCCTGCACATGATCGTTCCTGCCTATGCAAATTCCACGCAGGACAACGAGTACATGACAGGGGAGCAGAGCTACCACTATTACAATGAATTCCTCTGGCCAGATTGTTATGCCGATTGCGTGCCTATGGAGAAAGCGTTGGAACTGCTCAAAAAGTGATGTGTTTACAATGATTTCTGAAAAAGTAAAAAATCAGATTCAAGTGGTGCAGGGTGATATTACCAAACTGGACTGTGACGGCATCGTGAATGCGGCCAATCGCAGTCTGTTGGGCGGCGGTGGCGTGGATGGAGCCATTCACCGGGCAGCAGGGCCGGAGCTGTTGGCGGAGTGCCGCACCCTGCACGGCTGCCGCACCGGAGAAGCAAAAATCACCAAGGGCTACCGGTTGAGAGCAAAGTATATCATTCATACGGTAGGCCCGATATATTCCGGCACAGCAGAGGATGCTGCGCAGCTGGCGGACTGCTACCGCAATTCGCTGGACCTTGCCAAAGAGTATGAACTCCACAGCATTGCCTTCCCGGCAATTTCGACCGGCGTGTATGGCTACCCGCTGGAAGATGCCACGGAGATTGCAGTCAAAACAGTGGCGCAGTGGCTGGAAGCACATGCGGATTACGCCATGCAGGTGATTTTCTGCTGCTTCGATGCCCGGACGGAGCGGGTGTATCAGGCAAGGCTGTAACCGGAAGAGGTGTGAGAGATGGGCTTTTTCAAAAGCTGTTTACAGGGATCGGTTTTGCGGCAGGATTTCTGTTCTTCGGATGCTTGTCAGTGATTGTGTATTCATGCAGACGTGAAACTCCCGACGGACGGTCAGAATGACAGCGAGGCAGTGGAGCAGAAATTGCACCTTCTGCTCTACAAGGCGGCATTGCCGGAGAACGTCCTGAATCGGGCACTGGACGAGCTTCGGACGGAGCGCAGACGGCAAAAGGCAGAGTATCAGGGGGCACCGTTTGCGGATGTGTTTCTGGTGAACCTGATTTTATCCGATGAGGACAGTGAACGGGCCTGCATCGTGGATGTGGGGGATACGGGCATAAGCTATGTCATTCCGTGGGGCAGCATCCCGAAAGACCTGCAGGAATCGCTGCACCGCTACGTATCGGAAGCGGAAGGAAAACTCTGCGGCTACTGCAAGGAAGAACTCTGCAACAGTGAAAGCGGCAGGAGGGTCGTGGAACTGTATCTTGGTAAACAGGATGGGCATGGCTCCCGAATCCTGTACTGAAAATGGAGTAAAGATTGAAATACAGAGAAATCGCAGACGGCATTTTTGTTGACCGTCCCAACCGCTTTATTGCCCATGTGGGAGTGAATGGAGCAGTGGAAACCGTCCATGTCAAGAACACCGGGCGGTGCAAGGAACTGCTACTGCCCGGTACGGCGGTTCGGCTGGAAGTGTCAGATAACCCGAAACGCAAAACAAAATACGACCTTGTGGCGGTACACAAGCAGGGCCTCGGCTGGGTCAATATGGACAGTCAGGCACCCAATAAGGTGGTAGGGGAGTGGCTTGCAAAACAGGGCTACGACTATATCAAGCCGGAATTCACCTATGGGAAGTCCCGCATCGACTTTTATATGGAAAAGGGCGAACAGAAGTACCTGCTGGAAGTCAAGGGCTGCACACTGGAAGTGGACGGTATCGGCTATTTCCCGGATGCACCCACCGAGCGCGGTGTGAAGCACCTGCACGAGCTGGCACAGGCACAACGGAAGGGATATCAATGCGCAGTGGCTTTCGTGATTCAGATGGAAGGCATCACCGAGGTGCGGCCAAATGTCAGCACACAGCCGGAGTTTGGCACGGCACTGGCCGAAGCAAAGGCTGCAGGTGTGCAAGTGCTGTTTTTGCTCTGCCATGTAGGGCGGGATAGTCTGGAAATCGTGGAGCAGAGGGAAGGCTGAAAAATTTTTCAGAAAACCTCTTGACCCTGACGCAGCGTCATAGCGTATACTGTGGCTGTCGCAAGGGAGGACAGCAAGATGATGACAGTGAACGAAGTGAGCAAGCGGACCGGAGTGAGCATCCGGACCCTGCAATATTACGATAAAATCGGTCTGCTGCGCGCGGCGGGCCGTACCGAAGCAGGCTATCGGCTGTATGACGATGCCGCGCTGGAACGTTTGCAGCAGATCTTATTGTTCCGGGAACTGGAATTTCCGCTGAAGGACATCCAGAAAATCGTGGAGAATCCTGCTTTTGACCGGCAGAAAGCACTGGAACAGCAGATCACACTTCTGACATTGAAAAAGCAGCATCTTGAAGATCTGATCGGCCTTGCGCAGAAAATTCGATCCACAGGAGGAATGGTTATGGACTTTACCGCATTTGATACGCAGAAGATCAAGAAGTATACCGAGCAGGCCAAAAAGGAATGGGGCGAAACGCCGGAATACAAAGAGTTTGAGGAAAAAACTGCCCATAAGACCGAGAAAGAGGTCAAGGACATGAGCAGTCAACTGATGGACATCGTGGCGGCATTCGGCGGGATGCAGAGCAAAGACCCGGCGGACTCTGAAGTGCAGGCACAGGTGAAGAAGCTGCAGAAGTTTATCACAGAGCACTACTATAACTGTTCCAAGGTGATCCTGAATCAGCTGGGGCAGATGTATGGGGTAGGCGGAGCATTTACGGAAAACATCAATGCTGCCGGCGGTGCCGGTGCCGCAGAATTTGCGCAGAAAGCCATTGAGATTTATTGCAAGTGAGCCCAAAAACGCTTTGCGTGATTCAGTTACAGAAATCATAAATAGGAAATGTTATCATATAGATACAAGAAACACACCGATAACATTCCAATGGAGGATTTCGATATGAAGGCAAAGTTTTACATCTGCAATCACTGTGGCAACCTCGTCACTACCATCCATAACGCAGGCGTTCCGCTGGTCTGTTGCGGGGAGAAAATGAAAGAGCTGGTTCCCAATACGGTGGAAGCCAGCGGCGAGAAGCATCTGCCGGTGGCAGAGCTTTCCGGCAGTCGTCTCACGGTCACAGTGGGCGCGGTGGAGCACCCCATGGCGGATGTTCACTATATTCAGTGGATTTTTGTGGAGACTGAGAACGGCGGGCAGATCCGCTATCTGAATCCGGGGCGGGCTCCCAACGCGGTATTTGAACTGGGAAGTGAAAAGCCGGTGGCCGTTTACGCATACTGCAATCTGCATGGCCTTTGGATGACGAAACTCTGATACAATCAATGCAAACGGGGAGTGATTTGATGTCACTCCCTGTTTTTTGATGAGAACTTTATGCGGTTCTTTTGGTTCGGAACTGTGTATAAATGGGATGGATAAAATGAGTAGGCACACTATATGCGTTTGTTGAACGCTGACAGCGTTCAATTTTTTGCGTGGAATCGTGAAAATGAGACCTGTGAAAAACGTAGAAAATTTGATATGTTTGCGCTGCAAACTAAGACATATTGATGTTTTTGAAACGAGAAGCCGCTGCTGCTCGATTGAGTTGCTGCAGGATCTTTCGTCCTGCCTGAATGTCAGAACGGACTATCTGCTGAACGGAGATGCACCGCATAACAACCATCTGAGGGAAAGACTGACGTTTCTTGCACAGGAATTAGAAAAGATTACGGCGGACCTCCCGGTATGGGGATAGGAAAAGCAAAATCCTCTTTTTCAATGCCCAAAAGCGTGGTAGAATAGGTAAAAGATTCAGTATCTGAAAAACGGAGCGCGCAACAATGAAGATTCTGGTCAGCGCCTGCCTGCTGGGCGAAAACTGCAAATACAGCGGCGGAAACAATTACAATCAGGCGGTCTGTGATTTTGCGCGGGGGCATCAGGTGGTTCCGGTCTGCCCGGAGGTTTTGGGCGGCCTGCCCACACCGCGGTGCCCGGCGGAAATCGTGCAGGGCGTTGTCACGAACAAAGAGGGCATCAATGTGGACCGGGAGTTCCGAGCGGGCGCAGCCAAGGCCCTTGCCATCGCAAAAGAAAATGGGGTGGAGCTTGCCATCCTGCAATCCCGCAGTCCCAGCTGCGGCGTGAAGGAAATTTACGATGGAACGTTTTCCGGGACAAAGATTCCCGGACAGGGCGTTTTTGCCAAGATGCTGATGGACGAAGGCATCCGTGTTCTGGATGCCGGGGAATTGCCTAAAATTATCTTGAAAAATGAGGACGGAAAATGTCAATCAGACTGATTTGCAGCGACATTGACGGTACGCTGCTGCAATACGGCAAAAAGGAACTGGAAGACGAGATCTTTGAGCAGATACGGGAGCTGCATCGGCGCGGCATTCTGTTTTGCCCGGCATCCGGTCGGCAGTATACCAGCCTGCGCAAGCTCTTTGCACCGGTGGCGGACTGCTGTGTGTTTCTCTGCGAAAACGGCGGCGTGATCTATAAAGACGAACAGTGCATCGCCAAGAACCCGATGCCGCGTGCATTGGCCGAAGAAATCGCCAACGACCTGTGGACCCGCAGCGACGGGCAGGGCGAAGTGATGCTTTCCGGCCAGAATACTGCATACCTGATGGAGCGGGGTCTGGGAATGCTCAAGCGTATTCAGTTCATCGGGAACAATTATCAAATCATCCATGACCCTTCCGAGGTGCCGGAGGAGATCACAAAAGTATCGGTGTATCTGCACGAAGGCGTAGAATCTTACACGGAACGGTTTGTCCCACGATGGAAAGAGGCGAACTGCGCTGTGGCAGGGCCGTACTGGATCGACACCACCTTTGCCAACAAGGGCATCGGTGTGCGCAGCATCTGCAAGACTCTGGACATCGCCCTTGCCGATGTGATGGCTTTTGGCGACAATTATAACGATGTGTCGATGCTGGACATTGTGGGTGTGCCCTACATTATGGATGGTGCCGCCGCACCGCTGCGGGAAAAGTACCCGAACCATACACCCCGCCCAGAGGATGTGCTGCGGGAGTTCTTGAAGCAGAACTGAATTTTGCACGCATGTGTGCAAAATTCAAAATGATACGATATAAGGAAATATTTTGACATGACGAAAGTGCTTTTCATCTGCCATGGGAACATTTGCCGCAGCCCAATGGCCGAATTTGTAATGAAAGACCTGGTGGCCAAAGCCGAGCTTTCTGATAAATTTGAAATCGCATCCGCCGCCACCAGCACCGAGGAGATCGGCAACCCGGTCTATCCGCCTGCCCGGCGGAAGCTGGCAGAGTACGGCATCTCCTGTGCGGGCAAGACCGCCCGGCAGATGACACGGAGGGATTACGAAACCTACGATTATCTGATTGCCATGGATCACAACAACCTGCGCAACATGGCGCGCTTTGTGGGCGGCGACCCGGAGCATAAAGTGTCTCTGCTGATGGATCATACCCGCCGCCCCGGCGATGTGGCCGACCCGTGGTATACCGGGGATTTTGAAGCTACCTGGCAGGATGTGCTGGAAGGCTGCACGGCTCTGCTGGAAGAACTGCGCTGACAGGAGAATTTTATGACAGAGCGTTATTGTGAGGGTGAACGGTTTGCTGACCTGTCGTTCACCGAGGAGGCTTTTGAGGATTGCGACTTTACCGACTGCGTGTTTGTGGATTGCTCCTTTACCAAATGCGAACTGGATCATACCACGCTGAATGAGTGCAAATTCGTGCGGTGTGAGATCACAGGTCTGCGCAGCACCCATTCCTCGGTGCAATCGCTGGATTTTGAGGACTGCCGTTTGCAGGAAATCGAGTGGGCACCGCTGATGTCCAATGGTGCCTTCCCAGACCCCATTCACACGCTGAAAGAGTGCAGTCTGAAATATAACACCTTCACCGAAATGAACTTCAACCGCTTCAACTTTTCAGACGGAAACGAGATCGTCGGCTCTATGTTTGCCAAATGCGAGATGCAGCTGGCGAATTTCAAGGGTGTAGAACTTCACGAAACGGAATTCTACCAGTGTGACCTGCGCAAGGCGGATTTCCGGGATGCCGCCGGTTATAAGGTGGACATTCTGGGCAGCCGCCTGAAGGATGCAAAGTTTTCCCTGCCGGAAGCGGTGAATCTGCTGGCAGATTTGAAGATCAAGCTGTCGTAAGAAGGAGAAAAAATGCGTCAACTCATCATTGCACGAAAAGATCTGCAGATGTCTCCCGGTAAGCTGGCGGCGCAGTGCTGCCACGCTTCGCTGGCATTCCTCACCGACCCCATCGGCATGGGACAGGGCGTGGAACCCATCGAGAAAGACGGAGAAATTACCGGCTATCGGGCAGAAATCATGTTGGAGAAAGCAACCTATGAAGAATGGTTCGATGGCTCTTTTACCAAAACTATCTGCGGGGCAAAGAACCGCAATCAACTGCTGAAAGCAAAGACAATTGCCGAGGAATTGGGCCTTGTGGAAAACAAAGACTTCTTCCTTATCCGGGATGCCTGCCACACCGAGCTGGAGCCGGAAGAATTTGATGAAAACGGAGAAGGCATGACCCTGACCTGCATCGGTTTCCGCCCGCTGCCGGATGAAATTGCACACCAGATCAGCCATAAGTTCCATTTGTATTGAGTGCTGGTTCGCGGAATAATAAAAATAGTCCCGGCCATTCTCCTGTGACATACAGGAAAATGGTCGGGATATTTTGCTTTTTATTGAAGATTCATCCACGCCGCCAGTGCATCCGCTGTCTGCTGTTGCTGTTCCTCGGCAGAGATGGTGGGTGTGCCATCGCCATTCTGCGCACCGTAACTGCCGAACCCGGCATGACAGCCGCCGTCAATGACCGTTTCGGTAGTGTTCTGCGGAAGATTTATGCGGTCGGCTTCGTATTTTTCGCGGTTCAGTACGCCGTCCTCGCTGCCGTAGGCGGCATAGACCCGCAGGCCGCTGTCGGTCAGGTCGGCGGTGGAGTAGGCCGCCAGCAGCACCAGACCGTCCAGTTCATCGGTGTGTTTGGCCGCGTAGCTTGCCGCCATGGCCCCGCCCAGCGAGTGCCCACCGATGTACCAGTCTGTGACTTCGGAAAAGCGTTCCGGGATGCTGTCCGCCGCGTTCATGTCCAGTACGGCCAGATTGCAGGGCATCTTTACCAGCACGCACAGAATGCCGTCCTCGGCAAGGTCGTGCAGGAGGGGAGCATAGGCGGTGTTTTCCACCTTGCCGCCCGGATAGAAGATCAGCCCGGCGGTGGGAGATTCCGGCGCAAAGACCCAGTTGCCGTTCTGCTTGGTGACGCTCACCACGTCATCCGATACCAGCGCATCCTCGGCGGCGGGGTCTGCGTGGTAGTAGTCGCTGACGTAAACGCCGAACGCAACATAGACGGCCAGCAAAATGGCCAGCAGCCAGAGAAAAACTCTGCGGGGAAACGATTTTTTCTTCTGGTTCTTCATAGAACTCCTTTATTTTATAAGCATTTTCCACAGTCACTGCAGCCGTTGCAGATCAACTTGCTGCCGCAGGTCTCGCAGTTTGCGCGGAAATGGGGCACATAGAGATCTTCCTGCGGGATGGGGTAGCCCCAGTCGTCCACGAGGTCAAAATGAATGGGCCTGCCCTGAAAATTCATGCCGGATTTACAGGCCATTCGGCTTTGCAGCTGCTTGTTTGGCAGGTGGTAGCGCCTGCCGTCCTTGATGAACACGGTGCCGGTCTCGATAAAGCAGAATGTTACGTTGGCATCTACGCATTCCTGCCGGAGAGACTTGACCCAATCAAAATTGCAGGGGCGGGCACCATCATAGTTTTCGCCGCCGCAGATGACCTGCTCGATTTGCCCGGCGGAAAGGTACTGCCGGATGCTTACTGGCCCGATGAAGGGCGCGCACATGATGCCCTTGTGCTTGAAGGGCAGGTCAAACAGAATGGGAATGCGCTCATCGGCGCGGCGCTGATTCTCGCAGGTGACGTTGAAAAAGATGTTGTCCCAACCGCTGCCCCAGTCCGGCGGCAGGCACTCCCGTACCCGCTGCGGCCGTTTGGTGAGCAGAAAAAACACCACATCGCTGCGCTGGCGCATGATGTCCCACGCCTCAGCCCGCCACGGGTCGGCTTCTTCCAAGAAGAAATCCGAGGTCATGCAGACCCGGATCTGCTCACCACTCTGGATTTTGTAGTGTCCGGTGCGGTCTTTCTGGAGCGGGTAGGAAAAGCCGCTTTTCGTTTTGTAGATCTCGGCCCCGTTCTGGTCCCGCATCCGGTCGAGAAAATACATGTAGCAGTTCTGGCAGCCCTCGCTGCACTTGACGCAGCCGTGCCATGGATTCCAGATGTCGTGCAGGAAGCTCACCCTCTTTCGGTACCTATTATTATAATAGCTGCGCGGACAGGAAACAAGAGCACCCCTTGCACCGCCCCATCGGATGTGATAAGATTAAATAAAATTTAATAACGCTTTGTATGAAAACAACTTTAGATAGAATTCCAGGATGATACAATAGAAGGGAATTTGACTATGGCACGATATAGCGTGAATAATTATACGGTGGATGTGCTTTTGGCGGATATAAAATCCGGTAATATTGCGATTCCGGAAATGCAACGTCCATTTGTATGGGACGCAACGCAAGTGCGTGATTTGATGGATTCGCTCTATAAGGGCTTTCCGGTCGGATATATTATCGTATGGCAAAATCCAAGTGTAAAGTTGAAAGACGGAACAGTTGCAATAGGGAAAAAAGTTCTGATCGACGGGCAACAGCGTATTACTGCTATGGCGGCTGCAATTGTGGGACAGGAGGTTTTAGACAGCCACTATAAATGGAAACGGGTCTGTATTGCGTTTAACCCCATTGACGAAATATTTGAAGTGGCAAATTCCGCAAATCAAAAAAGCAGTAAATGGATTCCGGATATTGCAAAAGTGCTGGATGTGTCCTTTGGTTCTTTTTCTTTTGTGATGGAATATTGCCAGAAAAACGGAATTATGGACAAAGCACAGGAAATCAATGACACAATCAATCGGTTGAGGGCAATACAAAATAATAGCATTGGTGTTATTACGCTGGCAGAAGATTTGGATATTGACAGTGTAACGGAAATTTTTATTCGAATCAATTCTAAGGGTGTGGTTCTGTCGCAAGCAGATTTTGCAATGTCTAAGATTTCTTCGAATGAAATATATAATGGAAATGTGACCCGAAAAACAATTGATTACTTCTGTCATTTGTTGGAGTCTCCGGAGGATTTGAAAGAAATCAAGAAAAATGATGCTGAATTTGCGGCGAGACCGGAATTTGAAGCTATAAAGTGGGCAGCTGCAAAGAATGCACCGATTTATCGCACATGTTATACGGATATTCTTCGTGTTGCATTTACATATAAATTCAAGCGAGGAAAGCTAGCAGATTTGGTTAGCTTGCTTTCAGGTCGAGATTTTGAAACGCGTGAATTTAAGATTGAAATAGAAGAAAGGTCGTTCAATCAATTACATGAGGCAGTTCTGCAAGCGGTGAATCAGACCAATTACGAACGGTATTTGATGATTGTGCGCTCAGCGGGAATTGTGAAAAAATCGCTGATTCGTTCACAAAATGTTTTGAACTTTGGCTATGCGCTTTTTCTTGCACTTCGTGAACGAAAAGTGGATAGTAATCAAATTGAAAAGATTGTACGCAAGTGGCTGGCTTTGTCTATTTTGACGGGAAGATATTCTTCTGGCTCGCCAGAGTCTGCATTTGATTACGACATTAAGAGATTCTTTGCTTATGATGATCCGATGCAGTACCTGAATATCACAGAGGCAGGCGAATTATCTGAGGCGTACTGGAAGGTAAATCTTGTTCAACGGCTGAACACATCGGTTGCGAGCAGCCCATATTTTAATATGTTCCTTGTGGCACAGGTCAAGGCACACGATAAAGGCTTTTTGTCGATGGAAATTGATATTGAGTCCATGTTGGAAAACAGAGGCGATATTCACCATTTGTTCCCGAAAAATTACTTGATAAAAAATGGAATTGTGCAAGCACAATACAATCAAATTGCGAATTATGCTTTTATTCAACAGGAAATCAACATTAAAATTAAAGATAGTTCGCCAGCCCACTATATGACTGAAGTGATAGGGCAATGCAATACGAAAAAGCCTGTTTATGGTGGAATCATAGAACAAGATAGGCTGGCTGAAAATCTTAAACAGAATTGTATTCCAGACGGATTTGAAAGCATGGAGATTGGCGACTATCAGGATTTTCTACAAAGGCGTCGGGAACTGATGGCCGAGAAAATACATCAATACTATGATTCTCTCTGATTTCAAAGGCGAAACTTGATGTAAAGGGATGGATGATATGCCGTTTCTGATGATCCGCAACGACATCACCAAAGTGGCGGCGGATGCCATTGTCAACCCGGCCAACCGGAACCTTTTGCAGGGCAGCGGCACCAGCCGTGCCATCTATCAGGCGGCAGGGGAGCAGGAGCTGACCGCTTCCTGTGAAGCCATCGGCCGCTGCGATTTGGGCAGAGCCGTGTGTACTCCGGCATTCGGGCTGTCGGCAAAGTACGTTTTCCATGCAGTCTGCCCGGCGTGGCACGGCGGCGGGTTCGGCGAAGCAGAACAATTAGCCGGTGCCTACCACTCCGCATTGGAATTAGCCGCAGAGTACCACTGCGAGAGCGTGGCCTTTCCGCTGCTGTCCAGCGGAAACTATGGCTACCCCAAAGAACAGGCCTTCCGCATTGCGGTGGACACCATCACACAGTACGTCATGGAGCACGACCTGACCGTGTATTTGGTGCTTTACGACCGGGACTCGCTGGCCGTGAGCCGGAAGCTGTTCGCCTCGGTGGAGGAGTACATTGACGACCACTATGTAGCACAGAACGATGAAAGCTACGGATTTGGCCGTCGGCGCAGGGAATTGTCAGAACGGCGGAGGCTTCTGGAAGAAGATGCCGCCCTGCCGATGCTAGGTGCAGTTCCGGCACCCGCCGCGGCACCCAGGACAGCCCGCAGTCTGGAAAGCCTGATGGACAACCTTGGCGAGAGCTTCACCACCCGGCTGCTGCGGCTCATTGACGAGCGGGGGCTGAAAGACTCCACCGTGTACAAGCAGTCCAACATCTCCCGGCAGCATTTCTCCAAAATTCAGTGCAATCGCGACTACAACCCCAAAAAGAAAACGGTGCTGGCCTTTGCGGTTGGGCTGCACCTATCCGAAGATGAAACCATCGACCTGCTCAAGAGTGCGGGCTATGCCTTTTCGGATGGCTCCAAGCGGGACTGGATCGTGCGGTACTGTCTGGAACACAAAATCTATAACATCAATCAGGTCAATACGCTATTGTTTGAATACGATCAGGAACAGCTGGGTGCGTGATTTGTCGCCTGCCCGTTGACCTTTTGCCCTCCGGTTTGTGGTATCCTTTTGCCAACGAAAGCGATCATAGGTAAGGGAGGAAACAGCCATGTTAGGAGCAATCTTGGGTGACATCGTGGGCAGTCCCTATGAATTTGACCACAACAATTACAAGCACAAGGATTTTCCGCTGCTGAGCGAGAAATCGCACTTCACCGATGATACCGTCATGACCGCTGCGGTGGCAGTTGGTCTGATTGACGGAAAGGGTCTGCCGGAGAGAACATTTTGTGCAGTGCAGCATGAAATGCGGTTCTGGGGCCGTGAATACCCCCATGCCGGTTACGGCGGGATGTTCCGCCGGTGGCTGCACGCAGAAAATCCGAATCCCTATGGCAGTTTCGGTAACGGCTCGGCTATGCGGGTGTCAGCAGCGGGCTGGCTGTTCGATACGCTGGACAAAACGCTGGAAATGGCAAAAGTGACCGCTGAAGTCACCCACAACCACCCGGAGGGCATCAAAGGCGCGCAGGCCACGGCGGCAGTGATTTTTCTGGCCCGTACCGGCCACAGCAAGCCGGAAATCAAACAATATGTGGAGCAGACCTTCGGTTATGACCTGAACCGTACCTGCGATGAAATTCGGCCGGCCTATTGCCATGTGGAGACCTGTCAGCAGACCGTGCCGGAGGCTATCATCGCCTTTTTGGAAAGCACCGGCTTTGAGGATGCACTTCGCAATGCGGTCTCTCTGGGCGGCGACAGCGACACCCTTGCCTGCATCACCGGCGGCATTGCCGAAGCTTTTTACGGGATGCCGCAGGAACTGCGGGACGAGACTTTGAAACGTCTGCCGGAGGATATCCGGGAAGGATATGAGCTGTTTCGGTGGAACATCGGCCAGAGATAAGACATTCGGAGAACCAAGGAGCAGATACAACACACTCGTGATGTGAAGTATCTGCTCCTTGGTTTTTAATAAGACTCGATGAAGGGCGTCTTGCATCGGCCTGAAAAATCCGATATACTGAACCCAGAGAGTATATCGAATTTTTTGGGAAAAGGAGAGAACGGTATGGAACATCTTTATGAAAAGGCACTGGAAAGTGCGGAATATATCAAGACGCACACGAAAAAGCGCCCGAAGATCGCGGTGGTGCTGGGCTCCGGCCTTGGCAAGCTGACCGCGGACTTTACGGACACGGAAGAACTGTCCTACAAGGATATCCCCAACTTCCCGGTATCCACGGTGGCAGGACACAAAGGCGCATTGTTGGCTGGCAAGCTGGGGGACACGGAAGTCTACGCCATGGAAGGCCGCTTCCATTTCTATGAGGGCTACTCCATGAAGGAAGTCTGCTACCCGTTCTATGTGTTCAAGCTGTTGGACGTGGAAAAGGTGGTGTTGACCAACGCCTGCGGCGGCATCAACCGGGAGTTTGCGCCGGGCACCCTGATGCTCATTACCGACTTCATCAACATGATGGGCACGAACCCCCTCATTGGCCCCAACGATGAGCGCTTCGGCCCCCGCTTCCCGGACATGACCGAACCTTACAGTCTGGAACTGCGGAACCTTGCCAAGCAGACCGCCGATGAACTGGGCATTGCCTACAAGGAGGGCGTTTACATGGGCTTTATGGGCCCTTGCTATGAAACGGCGGCTGAAATTCGCGCCTTTGCAGGGATGGGAGCCGATGCCGTGGGCATGAGCACCGTGCCGGAAACCATGGTCTGCAACTACATGGGCATGAAGGTACTGGCCGTCAGCTGCATCACTAACATGGCCACCGGCATCCAGACGGTCAAGCATAGCCACGCCCGCGTGCTGGAGATCGCAAATCAGGCAGGCGATACCCTGTGCCGATGGCTGGGTGCGGTGATTCAGAGAATGGAGTAAAAAAGATATACCATGAAAATCCTTTCGTTTGGTTCCCTCAACTACGATTGTGCGCAGATCATAGATGGCGTTTTGCCGGCGTATGATGTGCCGGAAAGCGCACTTTCCGACTATCTGCGGCCAGACTGGAGCGATGCGTGCATCAATGTCCGCACCGAGGAAGCCTACGAAACGGCCCATGAGGTGCTGCGGGCGGAAGGAATGTTTCTGGGCACATCGGCAGCAGCGGCTTTGCACGCAGCGGTGCAGGTGGGCCGCAGACCGGAGAATCAGGGAAAGAACATCGTGCTCATCGTCCCGGACAACGGCATGAAATATCTGTCTACGCCGATGTACCGGCAGAAATGATAAAAACACGATGATACGACTGAATTTTGAAAAGATTGCATAGGATTTTATAAAAGTATTATTCTTTTATGAATTTTAGCACTCTTCTATTGACACTGCTAATGAACGGTGCTATAACAGTGGCGTGCTCAGGAGGAAGGGCAAAAGGAGAACCGCAAG
>OLZB01000522.1_pt1 | contig 21357 bp, 16 predicted proteins | sample 1673421 | NCBI WGS metagenome assembly OLZB01 (sample SAMEA103958111, study PRJEB25191) | human gut metagenome | biome: human-associated habitat [ENVO:00009003]; feature: intestine environment [ENVO:2100002]; material: feces | place: Germany | collected 2013/2015
TCTTAAATATCGCACTTATTTTCAGCACAATTGTTATGACGTTTGGAATATGCAACTATTTGATGGGGCTTCCGATTTCCGACACAATTGCATTTATAAACATGCCGACAAACATTAAAATTCTCGGATTGTTTTCGGTTTTAACTTATGCGGTTTCGCTTTCACTGAAACAGGGTGTTTTCTTATTTCTTCAAAACAGAGATTTGCAAAAACCGCCGGCAGGCGCAAAATTTGCACAAAACTTTTTGATAATTCTTCCAACAATTTTTATGTGTGTATTTTATGCCATAAATATGATTTATTATATGAACCCGAACGGACGCGTATTTTACGGGACTTTTACCGCTCTGTTTTTAGTACTTTTGAACGTGGTAATAGCATTTGCCTGCGGATATTTCAAATACAGCGGACACAAGCTTTCTCTGGAATTAAACCGATACGAATACCGCGAGGATTTTGAAATCGTTCTAAATCAATACCAAAATTGGATTGATTTATTTGTAAACAGCTTAAGTTCTGTAAAATTGAACTATATAAAAGACAAAATTCTAACACTGCAAATAAAAGGTTTGGCTGAAACATTTGCAGGAATTTTGACCGCGCCGTTTTTGGCATACGGGGTTTCAAACACTCTTGCGATGTGCTTTCCTGAAGCCGCTGGATGGATTAGAATTTCAGGCCTAAGATTTTCACCGGTATTTTTAATTCTGGCCTCAATGATGATTGTGTTTGCATTTTTCGCAATATCAAATGCATTTTTAAACATGAGAAAAGTCAGCGGCTCTGACATTATCAAGCTTGACGGTTTCAGAAATTACCTTACGCACGGTGTAGAAATTTTCGGACTTGAAAATATCAGGACTTTGGAAAGAGACCGTGTAAGGCTTTTTGTAATAGGGCTTTCAATCATATTTATCGAATTCAGCATGAATACCTCGTTCTTTTTGACAGAAATCGGTGCTGACTTAAACGGAATACTTTTAAGCATTGTTGCGGCAACTGTGCCGACAGCGCTTTTGATTGCAGAAACCTACCTTCTAAGCCGGACAAAATACGAGTTGTTTGTTTGTGACGGCTTAATCTCAAAACTGGATAGAAAATGATAAAAATATATTTAACAGCAGTTTTAATATTTTTAACCACACTGACAATTGCAGTCGGCGTCTTAAAACCCGGTATAAATAAGCCGGTAAGATTTGCTGCAAACGAATTTCAAATAACAAATACCGAACTTGCGCAAAATCCGAACGCCATACACGAGGCTCCTGAAAACACAACAAAAATAGTAAATACTGACTTAAATCATGTTAAAATCATTGAAAAAGTCTTAAATACAACATCCCCAAAACCTAAGCAGACCGAAAAAGTTCTTGAAAGCACAAACAACATCAAATCCAAAACAATTGAAGTTCAAAAGCAGCCCGAAAAAATAAAAACCTCGACCCAAACAGTAAAAACTACCCCGCCACAAAATACAACAAAAACAGTTACAACAACTGCTTCAAAACCTGTTCAAACCAACGAAAACATCACAACTGCAAAAATTCCACAGTCGGTGAAAGATATTTTGAACAATCAAACACAAAAAACTGAACCAAAGACTCAGGCGCCTGCGCAAGAGCCTCAAAAAGTTACGCTCCCGAAAATTGAGCCGACGCAAACTCTTAGGCAAATTCTTGAAAACACGGCAGAAGAAACACGTCCACTGACGGAGCAGGAGGAAATAATTGTTTGGAATATTTGGCGAAGCAATCTTCAAAATCAGATTATGCGGGACACCCAAATTGCAGCACCGCTTGGAACTGCTTTTAAATTCTCCTTCACGGTCGACAAAAAAGGCCGTATCTCCAACCTGAGAACCTGGGCTGTTCCGGATACTTACAGTTCAATTGCCGTAAACTACTTAAAACCTCTGATTTTGAGTTATCAAGGCCAGCCGATTTTAAACTTTCCTTCCCGCACAAAACGTGTTATAACTAATGTAACAGGCGGATTTGTAATTTCAACCCAGGACAGATTCAGCACACCAAACGATTTTTCAGATATTGAGAAAGTAAAAACTTTAAGGTAAAAAATGTACAGATGCACAGAATGTAAAGAAGAATTTAAAGAAAAACCCGAATATTGCACCTGCGGGAATGATGAGTTTGAGGAATTTACCGCGCCGCCGGTCAAAGACTCAACATTTCAGAAAGAGCAGCCAACATTGCCTCACAGGAATTTCGATTTTAAAAAGTTTGACATGGTAAAAGTATTTTCAATCGGATTTTTCTGTCTTTGCCTGATTTTGGCGGTAATACCATGGCTTATAAAAGCAGAAAAACCTGCAAAAACAGTACAAAAGCCAAAAGAAGAAGTTGCAAAAACAATTCCCGACATCGAAAGCCTATGGCAGAATGCCCAACCTCAGACGCCGGCTGCTAACACTACTCCAAAGCCGGAGACTTCGCCAAAAATCGTGAAGACAACAGAACCCCCTAAACCTAAAACTCAAACAACTTCAACAACACAAAAGCCCGCGGCAGCCGCAAAAACCCAGCCAAAACCTGTTTCAAAAACTACATCAGCAGCTTCCAAACCGGTTAAAAAAGACCCTCCGGTGCAGCCAGCAGTCCAACCAAAACCTAAGCTTCCGCAATCAGTCTTAAATACGGTACAAAAGACAACTTCCACCCAACAAACTGTTCAAAAACCGGTCAAAAAAGAAGAACCGCCCAAAATGAACCCTTCCGAATTTTTGAACTACAAAGGCGCAATCAGGAGCGCGCTCCTTGCAAAACTAAACGTTGCTGCAGTTCAAGGCTCCGGCGACTGTGCGGTTGAATTCTCGCTTGACAACAGCGGAAAGCTTATCAATAGAAATTTTATCTACAAATCGCAAAATAAATCCGTAAATGACGAAGTTTATCTCATGTTAATGCGTCTGCCTTATTACAAAAATCCGCCGGCTCACTACAACGGCGAAAAAATCAAACTGAAATTTCTTTTCAACAACGGATATTACGAAATCACATTTATTTAAAAAACACAAATTTCTTCCAGAAAGGTTCAGAAATTCCCAAAAGTTTGTTATACCTTTTGAGGGTTTTTGAGTCAAAATATTTGTTGTGCGTGTCAATATTTTTCAGAATTTCTACAGCCTGCTTCCGGAATTCTGATTTGTAAATTTCGGAAGCAGATTTGAAAGTATTGTAAAACGCGTTTGTCATATGCGCATTAAAAACAGACAAATATTCAAGGCTAATACGATTTTCAGCAGTCAAATCTTTCATTTTTACAGAAATTTCTTTAAAAACTTTGATAAAATCAAAAACGGTTTCCGTATTAAAAACATTTGCCATCAAGGAGGCCGAATGCATTACATAATAATATTCGGCATCTTTCTCCAGCGCTACTTTGTCTGCTAATACTGTGGATAAAAAAGAAAACTCGTTGTCTTCAAATCTGCAGCCTTCCATAAATTTAAGATTATTTTTGCGGACAAAATCCGCTGCAAAAAGCTTGCCGCATATAATGACTGATTTTGCAAATGAAGCCTTTTCATTTATTGAAACAAGTATTTCTTTATTAATTTTAAAAGTCTGCTTGGAAATGAAATTGTTTCTGATTAAATTGCCTTCTTCGTCGTATACAATATTTCCGGCTGTAATCTCCGCACCGGTTTTGCAAGCTTTGGCATGAAGTTTTTCCACAAAATCAGACGCAATATAATCGTCACCGTCAATAAAAAGAAGGAACTTTCCCTTTGCCATTTCCAGACCGCAGTTTCTTACTTTGCTGACGCCTTGATTAGGCTGGTTTACAAGGATTATTCTTTCATCTTTACCTGCAAACGAATTCAAAATTTCCAGAGAATTGTCAGTTGAGCCGTCATTTATACATATAATCTCAATATTTTTAAAAGTTTGTCCGACAAGGCTTTCCAGGCATTTCGCCAAAAACTTTCCAACATTATAAACAGGAACAATTATGCTGACTTCTACATTTTTCATAAACTCGATTTTATCATGAAATCAAGCCAAAACAAAAGTCTTTACAAAAAAAATTCTTTATGTAAAATAAAATTATGATGAAAAGATTAATCCGACGTAGAATATTTGAATGTGAGGTTTTGTTTAGGAAATAAAACGCAGATTTTTACGCGGAAATAAAAGATTTCAAAACAAGACCTTGTACAAAATCAAGGTCTTGTTTTTTGTTAAAAAAAGTTAAAAAATCAGGAAAATTAAGCAATAAAAATTTTTACGGTACTTGAAATAAAATGTGAAAGGACAATTATGACATTAAAATTACGACGAAGAACTGTCATTACAAAAGCGAATGCCCCAATCGTGAGATTAATGAATTTAATTTGGGGTTTGTAGTAGACAGCCGCGCAGATAACTGAAACGTTATTTGCCATAAATCGTAAAGGATAAACAATACATGATACCCGCAATTTCAGCAAGCAAAATATATTCAACATTAGGAAACAGCAATTCACTTGTTCCGCTGGCAATAAAAGACATCGCAAACAGCACAGGACTTACAGCCGCATCGTATATTACAGGTGATGAAGCTGAAGGAAGAGACAGATTTATAGATGAATTCGGAACTCAGGCAATCTGGCTTTTTGGAATTCCGGTTTACAAAAAACTTCTTGACTGGACACTTTTCAAGCCAATGGGATTTGACCCGAAAATCGACGTGAGAGTTCTAAAAGACCCCGAAGTCTTCAAAAAAGTAAAAGAAAATGCTCCGACAAAAGAAATCCAGGAGGCTTTGGAAAAAGCAGGAAATTCCGCTAAAAAGTTTAAAGGTCTGACATTTGGTAAATTCGTTGCTTCAACTTTACTCACAATCCTTTCATATTATGGTTTAACAAAGTTCAGACATAAACATATCGAGGAACATATTAAGGAAGATTACCTGAAAAAGCACGCGAACGAGCTTCAGCAGAACAAAACGTCAGACGAAGCCCAAAAGCAAAAAACGGAAATCTCAACAAAACTTGAAAAAGTTCCAACTGCTTTCCAGGCTGTTCACAAAGACAATACCCAAAATAACAAAAAATCAGGCGAAAACACTTCCTTTACAGGTATTCAGGACTTCATGTTCAGTCCTAGCAAAAACCTGATGCTTGTAGACGGTTCAATCACAGCTGAAAGAATTTTCGAATCCAGAACTCCGCAGGATACAGTCGGCTACATTGTAAAAGAAGGAAGTTTCTGGGCATTTATGTATTTCTTAGGCGAAAAAATCCAGAAGCACTTTGAAAATTCAGCAGAGAAAAACCATGACAGAAACATCCAGCTTGACGCAAGGGTAATTGAAAGCGAAGAGCTTAAAGCCGCTTTGAAAAACAAGGATTTAAAAACAACACTTCAGGCATTTTCACAACTCAAGAAAGACGCAGACCTTTACGCTTTCATAAGCAACAAACTCAACAAAGACAATATTATTGTTAAAATGTCCAAAATGTCTGATATTATCAGCGTAATTGACAAAAAAGACTTGAACAGTGCAGTTGACACAAGAAAATACATTGATTTATCAGAAGTTAGAGGAGTCAATGAAAAACTTGGAAAAGTTTACGACCAGTTTGCAAGATTTACAGAAAAAATGCACAACAACAAACCGGAAATGAAAGAGGAGGAAATCTTAGAAGCCTTCTTAAAAGATTTGAGAAAACTCAAAAGAGGTTCCATCAGAAAGAACATCGGCGCCTGCATTGGAGCACTCGGAATTGTTGCACCGGCAATAATGGTTGCATTGAGATTTGCAGACAAAGATAACAGACAGTTTAAAGTAAAAGAACAAATTGAAAAACAGCTTGCTCAAGACATCAAAAACGGAAAACTTGTCGCATAATAAATAAACTCGCAAACCCGCAAGTCTGCTAAACCATTCCAACATTGCAAAACATTAATAACATTTACGCAATTGCCGCAAACATCCGCAGAACCATAGCGGAGTGAGCAATAATCGTTGGCGAAACTTTAACAAAGCGGGCTTTGTTTGAGCTTTAAGCGAGTTAGCCCGCTTCGGGTTGAGCCATACGAATTATTAGCGAACAAAGCGTGTTCTGCGGGTGTTTGCGGCAATTTATAAAAGCCATAATTATATCACCAAACAATCAACTATGTGCCGGCTTCAATTTCAACTTTCCAAAACACCATGAGCTGCAAGAAATCCAGTTGACCAGCAGTTTTGAAGATTAAACCCTCCGCAAAAACCGTCAATATCAAGAACTTCTCCACAGAAAAACAAATTTTTAACGAGCTTTGACTGCATTGTTTTTGAATTGACTTCATCGAGCGAAACCCCGCCGCAAGTCACAACTTCACCGCCTTTTGAAGTCATAATTGCCTCAATTTCAAATGAGTTTAAGCTCTTCAAAATCTCATCTCTTACTTTGCCGTTGATTTTTGAGCCCTTCAAAGCTTCATCAAGTCCCAATTTCACCAAAATATAAGCCGCCAAAGCCTTCGGCACGAAATCCGATAAAATATTTTTTATACTTTTGTGCGGATTTTCATTCAAAACCGTTTGCAAATCGATTTCGCCCGCACAATCAAGAATAATCTTGTAGGGGAATTTTTCACGTGCCATTATTGATGAAATAGTGTAAATCAAAGGCCCCGAAACCCCTTCATGCGTAAAAAGCAAATCTCCGCGCAAGGAATTTTTGCCAAATATGGCCGAAACATTTTTAACAGAAACTCCCGCAAGTTCAGAGAAGTTTTCAAAAGTTTTCAAACCTGTAAGCGCAGGAACCGGCGGCAAAATCGTGTGTCCGATACCTTTTAGAATTTCAAACGCAGAATGCCCGCCGATTGCAACAATGACTTTTTCGAAAAAATACGCACCTTGGTCAGTTTTGACCTCAAATCCGCCGTTACAGATTTTTATTGCGCTTACGCACTCATTATTAATCCGTACACCGCTGATTGCATCAAGCATTGCGCGCCGAACCTCAGCCGAACTGTTTGACTCCGGAAAAATCCGTAAATCCTCCTGAACATAAGTTTTGACACCGATTTTTTCAAAAACTTCGAGAGTTTCGGAAGTTCCGAACTTTGAAAAAACAGAATACAAAAACTTTTCACCGCGCGGATAGTTTGCAGCAAGTCCGCGCATATCAAACTCGGCATGCGCAAGATTGCAGCGGCCGCCGCCTGTCGGCAAAAGAGATTTCAAAGGTGAATTTTTCTCAAAAATAACAGGCAAAATCCCCTTTTGTTTCAAGAAGTAAGCACAAATACATCCTGCCGGCCCGCCTCCGATTATTGCGATTTTAGATTTCAACGCGGGTGCCATATAAAAATACCATTTCGGGATTTTCCAAATCGCTGTGCAAATCCATAATGGATTTGTGCAAAACAGGGTGGATATAATCAGGAATTAATTCCAGAAGCGGCACTAGCGTAAATGCACGCAAATGCACGTATTTGTGCGGAATTGTCAAATCTTCATCATGAATTATTTCGTTTCCGTAGAACAAAATATCAATATCAATCGTTCTGTCTTCATAATTACCGGGTTTGACCGGTTTCCTGCCGAGCTGGATTTCAATTCGTTTGCATTCATTAAGAAGTTCACGCGGCGAAAGCTGGGTTTTAATTTCTACAACAGCATTCACAAACCAGGTTTCTGAGTTCATGTTCCAGGGTTCGGTTTCGTAAAAGGCGGAGGTACGGATTATGCTGACTTTTTCGCAGGCTCCCAAAAGACTTGTCGCCTGCTGAACGTATCCGATTCTGTCGCCTTTATTTGACCCTAAACTTAAGTAAACGATTGCCATACCAATATTTTATAGATTTTAAAGTATAATGTCAACAGAAATTTGTAAATGCCCGGGTAATTAATAATGATTTATTACCCCGAATAATATAAAAAACGAGAATAATTTTAAATTTTCCGCAAACTCTTGATAGTTAATTATTTTACCTTGCCTATAAAATCGCGCCAATAAGATTTTCCGTTGCCCTCAGGATGTGTGTCTGAAAGTGCAAAGTATGCACAAGCTACAACTTGATAAACACTATTAACGTTGTATTTACAATAATCCGACGGATTGTCTATATATGTATTATTATAGAAATTTCCTTCAGAACTTGGATTGTTTTTATGCTCCATACCAAATGGGATAACCTGCCCGTCAACAGTGAACATAAAAATAAAATTGTCGATTCCGTATTTATTGGGGTTTTTAACACCGTTAATATCCACACATACTTTAGGTCCATTTTCATTCATATCAGGAGCGTCATCAAAAGAAAATACTCGCCCTTGCATATCAAAAAAAGGCCCAGCGCTATCACAAATCCAAGTATTACCTACCCCAGATAAAGAGTATAGCTTATATGGGTATACCCTGCCATTCTCGTTTACATTATCCCATTTTGCATTATCTTTTTTAATTGTCTTAAATTCTTTTTTAAATAATTCTAAGGCTTTATCACTACCGTTTAGATATGCATATTCACTCACAGAGAAATCATTGTGGAGTTTAAATAATTGGCTTGCTCTGTTTAAGTCGGAATAAACGGCTTTCAATTGGTTTTGCAAGACATGCAGCTGATAATTCTTCACCAGTTGCGGAATTGTCATGGCTGCTACTATTCCAATTACGCCGAGGGTAATCAAAACTTCTGCCATAGTAAAAGCTTTTGTATAATGCATATTGAAATCTCCTATATTTTTAACTCGGCATGGACATAATTATGTCCATACACTGATTATAAACTATATCATGAAAATATGCAAACAAAAGACAAAAAGCAGGAATTTATACAGGCTTTTGGCAGGGTAATAAAAAAATTACGGGAAGAAAGCAAACGTTCAGCCCGCTCTATTTCTTATGAAATAAACCTCTCAAAAACAACTCTTCTTCTTGCTGAAACAGGCAAACTTGACCCGCAAATCACAACTTTTTGCAAACTTTCAGAAGCATTCTACATTCCACCGGACAAACTCCTCAAAATGGTGTACGAAGAATTGCCCAAAGACTGGACTATTGTAGATTAAATTTATACTTTCAGCTTTTCAATAACAGCCTTCAATGCAGCGACAACCGTCAAAATATCGCGTTCTGAAACAAATCCGAGCGTGCCAATGCGGAAAATCTTGTCTTTCAAATCGTTCTGGCCGTTAGCGACAATTATGTCGTAATCGTCCTTCAAAATTCGTCTGATATCAGGCACAGAAACGCCTTCCGGCGGATAAACAGATGTGACCGCATAGCTTGCTTTGCTGTCATCTTCCACAAAAAGCTTCAAGCCCATTTCACGCAAGGAATTTCTCAAAAGCATTGCATTTGACTTGTGACGCGCAAGAACATTTTCCAAACCTTCTTCTCTCAACATTTTCAAAGCCGCATGAAGCGCAATTATAAGATTTACCGCGGGCGTGTATGGCGTTGTGTGCTGCGAAAGCGATTTTTTGTAAGAACTCCAGTTAAAATAAAATCCTGGATATTTGCACTGTTTATGAACCTCAAAAGCCCTGTCGCTTGCCGTCAAAAACGCAAGCCCTGGCGGTATCATGAAACCTTTTTGCGAACCGGAGACAAGAACATCAATTTTCCACTCATCAGGCTTAATATCAATCGCGCCGACGCTCGTAACCCCGTCAACAACTGAAAGTGCGCCATGCTCATTAATAATCTTGCAAAGTGCCTTAACATCATTAACTGCGCCGGTTGAAGTTTCTGATTGCGTAAGTGTTACGATTTTAATTTCTTTATTTACATCCTCATCCAGACGCTTTTTCAAATCGGCCGGATTTATAACCTCTCCGTACGGAACAGATAGTCTTTCAGCAATCGCACCATGAGATTCGGCAATTTTTGCCCAGCGTTCACCAAAGTTTCCGATTACAAGCGAAAGAACTTTGTCGCCCGCGTTAACAAGGTTTGAAAGCGCAGCCTCCATTGCGCCTGTTCCGCTTGAGGCAAAAATAAAAACATCATTCTTTGTTTGAAAAATCCATTTTAAATTTTCATTAACTTCGTCAAAGATTGCCGAGAATTCCGAACTTCTGTGCGGCACAGGTGCTTTTGCCATTTCAAGAAGAACATTTTCTGGAACAGGCGTCGGTCCCGGTATCATTAACAAAGTTTTGTCTTTCATTTTACCCCCTAAAATTTTTACAAAATTATATTAACATAATTTTCAAGTTTCATGTATAATGTTAACGAAATGTTTATATACGGAATTTTATCAACAATAATCTTTTTAACACTTCTCCCGTTTTACTATATCGTGAGAGTAATTCAGAAAAAATACCTTTACGGCTGGCGCGAGAAGCTTGGATTTCTAAAATCACCTGATTTGGGCGAAAAAGTAATCATGCTGCACGGGGTTTCCGTGGGCGAGATAATTGCGCTCGAAAATCTTACGAAAAAGATTAAAGAAACCTTTCCAGACTACAAAATTGTGATTACGACCGGAACAAAAACAGGGCAGGACATCGCGCACAAAAAATACGCAGAAATTGCTGATTTTATCACGTATTTTCCATTTGACATTCCGTTTGCAGTTAATTCGTTTTTAAATAAAGTCCGCCCTAGCGTGGTTTTGATTGCAGAAACCGAACTCTGGCCGAATTTTGCATATTACTGCAAAAAGAAAAATATTCCGCTGTTTGTGATTAACGGACGCATCAGCGACAGCACTTTTAACGCTTACAAACGCCTGAAATTCTTCTTCAAGCATATTTTAAGCAATTACACAGGGCTTTTCACACAAAGCATTGAAGACCGCGACAAACTTATTGCAATAGGTGCAAATCCGCAAACAACAGAATTCATGGGCAATTTAAAGTTTGATATTAAAAAGCTCGACGTTTCAATTGACATCGGAAAAGGCGAAAACAAGCTTATAATCGCAGGAAGCACCCATAAAGGCGAGGATGAAATCGTTCTGGAGGCTTTCAAAAACGTAAAACAAAAAGTCAGCAATGCAAAGCTTCTTCTTGCCTCGCGCCATCTTGAAAGAATTCCTGATATCGTTGAACTTGTAAAATCAACAGGGCTGTCTTACGGATTTCGCTCAAAAGGCGACACTTTTGCCGAAAAAGACATAATTTTGCTTGACACAATGGGCGAACTTGGCAAAATGTATGCGATTTGCGATTTTGCCTTTATCGGCGGCAGCTTCAACAAGACCGGCGGTCATAACCCGCTTGAAGCAGCAGTTTACAACAAGCCTGTGATAACAGGCCCGTGTATTCACAATTTTAAAGACATTTACGGCATTTTAACTCATACAAATGCAGGAAAATTAGTCAAAACTCCTCAAGAACTTGAAAGCCACATGCTTAAACTTTTAACGGACAAAGAATTCTACAAATCCGCTCAGAATGACTGTTTCAAGGTTTTCGAAAGCCAAAAGGGTGCTCTTGACTTTGTAATAGGCAAACTGCGACAAATTCTTTAGTTTAAATATTTATCGATAATTAGAAAGCCCGTAAAATCGGGCTTTCTTTTATATTACAATTCCGATATGTAACGAAATATTACGAAAAAGAGAAAAAAAATTAAAGAAAATAGTTCTTTATGCCGTACCTCATGACAAGGAAATGAAATGAAAGGAAATTAGTCATGGGTATGGCAGCATCTCAAGCTCGCTTCCTGGGCTTGACAGCTAGAAAAACTAATACCGAATATGAAGGACAGCAGGTCAACCAACAAAGAACGACTTTGTCTAATCAGTCGTCTAACTATTACAACCAGCTGCTCGGTATGACTGTGCCGACTCCCCCTTCTACCCAGGACTTTACCAAAACTATTTATACATTCTCTGATGGAGCTTTAGATAACACTATTACTTCTCTTATTGCTCAGCAAGATGGAACTTACAAAGTTAGCTATGTCAGAAAATGGACTGATGATTTTGCACCAATTTCAGCAGGCTCTACAGTGGTTACAAGATCCGGAGAAGAAGGTAATTACACTTATTCTGTAGGCTCTGTTAACCTCAGAAAACTTGGTCAAATGCCGGCTGATCCGGATAAAGACCCTTATTTCAGCACTCTTAGCGCTGAACAAAGAGAAAAAGCTCTTGAGGAAGAAAATGAATATCTTAACAAGCTTAATGAGCAGTACGGTGAAGCAGATTGGCAGGTTAGATATACTTACAATTCTACTACCGGAACCTGGTCTCCTTATTTTTATAAAAAAGAAGATTTAGAAAAAGATAGTGTTCTTTACAGTGAAACAGGAGCATCTTTATCTAACATTCCCTGCTATACAATTGGCAAAGCTCAAAAGCAGGAAGAAATAAAAGGTGTTACAGCAAGATTTGAACAGGATAGCACAGGAAGATACATTAGTATAAGCATATATGAAGAGGATGAAGACGGAAACTTAATGGATCCGATAACATATTCATTAACAACAAACACAACTACAGATCAGGACGCATATGACGATGCAATGAACCAATATGAATATGATAAGAATCAGTATGAACAATCAATACAGGAAATCAATGCTAAGATTGAGATTATACAGGCACAGGATAAGAACCTTGAATTAAGATTGAAGCAGCTTGACACAGAACAGAACGCTATTCAGACTGAAATGGATGCTGTACAGAAAGTTATTGAAAAGAACACTGAATCTACGTTCAAAACCTTCGGCTAGTGGACGTAGTCCACTCTTACATATTGGAGAGGCGGATTACAGGGCGCTGGCGGAAGAATTAGGACAGACAGGACGGGGCTAGTATAAAGCGCTCGGAAAGGAAAAAGATTTTTACAACACGAACTTTTTAAATAGACATTTTTTTAAGAATAAACACCGTGAATGCGGTTAATATATTTCATTTCCTTTTTTTAAAATCTCGACCGTTTGGGTCGTTTTTTTTTGAGGCGAGGGGGGAAGCTACTCAGTTGCTAAAAGGCGTTTTTGCGTGTAAAGATTTGTTTAAACCTTTGACATGACATGAAAATTATTGTCTAATAAGAATAAGACTATAGTTGGGTAGGATTAATGTACATAAAACAGCTAGAAATAGATAACTTTAAATCATTTGCCAATAAATCAGAAATCCCGCTGCTGGAAGGTTTTACAACAATTTCAGGTCCGAACGGCTCCGGAAAAAGCAATATAATCGACAGTGTTTTATTTGCGCTCGGGCTTGCAAATGCAAGTGAATTACGCGCCGAGAACCTTTCACACTTTATTTCTACTTACACAAAACGGAATGATGCTCTTGTTAAAGTTACCTTCGGTGGAATGGAAAACGGGCAGGACTTAAGCATTGCAAGACGTATCCGTAAAACAAATCAAGGTTATGCAAGTACATATTACATAAATGACTCGGTTACAACGCTAACAAACGTGCATGCAGAGCTTGAAAAGTACAATGTAACCCCAAACAGCTACAACGTAATGATGCAGGGCGATGTAATGGGAATTACAAACTGTTCGCCCAAAAACAGACGTAAAATTATCGACGAAATAGCAGGCGTTGCAGATTTTGACAGAAGAATAGAGCAGGCTACAAACGAACTTACAACCGTTGAACAGCGGGTTGAACGCTCTTCGGTAATATTAAACGAAGTTGATGTAAGGCTTGAGCAGCTTAAAGAAGAACGTGAAGTTGCCCTTAAATACCAGAAATTACGCGAAGAAAAGACCGAACTTGAGGGACAGATAAATAAAGTCAGATTTTTCGACATAAAACGCAATATTGAAAAAGCGCATGAAAACATTCTTGAATTCACTAAAAAGAAAAAAGAAGAAGAGGTTAAAAACAAAGATTTAGACGAGCGTTTGACCTTAATCAAGGGAAAATATCAGGAAATTTCCGAAATAGTCAAAGAAAAAGGCGAAGCGCGCCAGATTGAACTCAAAAAACAGCAGGAAGAACTCAAAGGCGAAATCGACCGAAAAAATAACGCCTCAATTTATGCTGACAAGCAGATTATGGACGGCCTGCGCCGCATTGAAAATGCTAAAAACGGTATTGAAACTTACAAGCAAAAAATTGAAGATTTCAATTTAAAAATTAAACTCAAAGATGACGAAATCAAAATTATTGAAGGTAATATCGCGGAAAAACAGGCGGAATTAAAGAAAATTCTTGAAGATATGACCGGTTTGAACGCAACGGCGGACCAGCATATTGAAAAGCGCAATAATTTGCGAAAAAATCTTGAAAATCTTCAGGATAAAGAAAATGCTCTTATCAAAGAAAAACTTCCGCTTGAAAATGATTTAAAAAATCTTCAAAGCGAACTTTCAAAAGCCAGAGCAACACTTGAAGAACTTGAAACTTTAAAGGCAAACTTCGCATCAGACTTTGATTTAAAGAAAACTCTTGTTGAACAGCTTCAAAAAGAAATGGCCGATTTCAAAATCATCCAGCAGAATACTTTGCACGATTTGGACACGACCAAAAACGAAATTGATGACGTAAACCACGATATTCAGATGGCTTATCGAAAAGTTTCGGCAATGGAGGCTAAAAAACAGGTCGCGCAATCAAGTTTCAACAATGCGATTGACACTGTTATGAATGCGAAGCTTCACGGGGTTCATGCACCGCTGGTTAAACTCGGAACTGTTGATAAAGAGTACTCAACCGCAATGGAAGTTGCTTTTGGCGGCAGAATGACCCACATTGTAGTTGACGATGAACATGTTGCATCAGTTGCGATTGAACTTTTAAAATCCTCTGGCGCAGGCCGTGCAACTTTCATTCCGTTAAACAAAATTGTTAAAGCGCCATCAAAATTAAATCTTCCAAAGGACAAAGGCGTAATTGATTTTGCCATAAATCTTGTGGATTTTGATGACCAATATATTAATGCGTTTTATTATGCAGTCGGCGACACGCTTGTTGTTGAAGATATGGAATGCGCCAAAAAACTCATCGGAAAATACAGAATGGTTACGCTTCAGGGCGAAATTTTCGAAAAATCAGGTTCTATGACCGGCGGTTCACAGCGCAGAACAGGTTTGAGTTTCAGCCAGAATGACGACGATGAGCTTGAAAACTTCAAAAAGAATTTGAAAACGCTTGAAGACAGAGCGTCTGTTTTGAATAGCAAAAAAACTTCACTGGAAGCGAAACTTGACGACATCCGCCAGAAATATTCTGATTCAATGAATGAACATTCAAAAGCAAAAGTTGAACTTGAGAACATGAACAGAAATTACGCGAACAGCGAAAATATTCTTGCTGAACGCGCAGAATTTGTCAAAATAGACGAATTAAACAAAAAGCTTGATAAACTTGAAGAACAGACTGTCAAGGTCTACGACGATATGGCACAGATTCAATCTGACATTGAGGAAGTTGAAAAACTGATTAATGACCAGGATTTGAAGGATTTGAAAGAAAAAACAGAAGGCGTCGAGCATGAAATTAAACGGCTCCAACAGAATCTGATGCATGCTAATGCTGCCAAAAACGACTTTAACCGTGACATCGCGTTCAACGAAAACCTTATTGAAACCAAAACCGAAGAAATTCAAAGTATTGAATCAGCAAATGTCAAGCTTGAAGCAGACAAAGTCAGATTCAAAGAAGAAATAGAAGAATTAAATAAAAAAGCAGAAGCTTTGAACGAGCAAATCGCTGAAATAGAAGAAAAACTCGGAAAACTCCTTAAAGAACGCGACGAAATCAATAATGAACTTATTGAACTTGAAAAACAAAAACACATCAGACAATCTGATATTGAAAGAATTGCCGAACAAATCGAATCTTTCCGCGCAAGACGCCGCGAACTTGAGCCTCAGCTTGAAACAGCACGCGAAGAACTTAAAAACGCCGGAATTGAGATTGAAAAACTTGAACCTGTTGAAATTTCAATAGAAGAAATCACTTCCAAAATTCAGCGGCTTGAAAAGAGAATGCAGGAACTCGGGGACGTAAACATGCGTGCAATCGCAGCATACGAAGAAGTTCAAACACGCCAGAACGAACTTAAAGCCCAAATTGAAACCCTTTCAAAAGAGCGAAAAGAAATTCTTGACAGAATGAGCGGCTACGAACAGTCTAAAAAAGAAGCTTTCATGAAAACCTACAACAATATCAACGAAAACTTTAAACAGGTTTTCCACCAGCTATCAGAAGGCGAAGGCGAACTTAAACTGGAAAATCCTGATGACCCGCTTTCCGGTGGTATGACAATTGAAGCACAGCCTCGCGACAAAAAACTTCAAAGATTAGAGAGTATGTCAGGCGGCGAAAAATCTTTAACCGCACTTGCATTTGTCTTCGCAATCCAGCGCTATATGCCCTCCCCCTTCTATGCGTTTGACGAAGTTGATGCAAGTTTGGACACAATGAATGTTGAACGTATCGCCCAAATGGTGCAGAACCAGTCAAAAAATACGCAATTTATAGTAGTTAGCCACCGCAAACCTATGATAGAATCTGCTAATAGGACGATAGGTGTAACTCAAAAAGAAAAAGGTATAACCCGTGTGACGGGAGTGAAACTTAGAGATTAATTATGAGTAGTGAGACAGCAATACTTAACTATAACAGTTCGGCAATTCCGGAGAATGTCAATGTTGACAATGAAGGAATTGGAATTCTCGTTTCAATGGCGAAAGCCGGTAAAATTGACCCCTGGAACATTGACATAATTGATGTTACCGACAAATACCTTGCACACATGTGCGAAATGAAGTCGCAGGATTTGCGTCTTACCGGCAGAACGTTTCTTTTCGCCTCTGTTCTTCTAAAGCTTAAGTCAAATGTGCTTGAAGGCATTGATATCATGCAGTTTGAAAATCAGCCGCAGGAGAATATTGAATTTGATGACGACGGTTTTATTGTTGATTACAGCGAAGAAGACGATTATGTTCCTACAAACAATGTTGTTTCAATTGATGAAGTTCTTCAGCGCCGTACAAGCGTAAGATTAAACCGAAACCGCGTTGTAACCTTGCGCGACTTGATTCGACAGTTGGAATTCTACGAAAAACTGGAGCATAAACAATCTCTTCAAAGTGCTCACGAGCGTGCAAAACGCCGTGTTCAATCTTATTCCAGATTTACGGCTGACGACATTATTAATCTTGCGCATGAGGAATACATTGAAGACTGCGTTTTGAGATTAAAAGAAAATTTATCACAGATTTTTGAAAAAGAAGAAAAAATCGAACTTAACGAGCTTACTCTTCTCGGAATGGACAAAATAAGCGCATATATCGCACTTTTATTTTTGACCGCCGAAACTGATTACGAACTTGTTCAAGACGAATTTTACTCAGATTTGTATGTTGTAAGAGGTGAAAATGGAAAACTTGAAAGCCAGAATTGAAGCAGTTCTTTTTACAACAGCCAAGGCTCTTTCAACAAGTGAAATCGCTGAAATTCTGGAGGTTGAAAACGAGCAGGTGGAAGAAGCCATATTGGATTTAATAATGGACTATTCGGCACGCGATGGGGCGCTTGAAATTGACGATGAAAACGGTTATATTCTTCAAGTCAAAGAAGAACATATGGATATAGTTGAAAAACTTTGCCCTGTTGACCTGCGGCCTGCTGTAATGAGAACTCTTGCAGTAATTGCGCTAAAAGAGCCCATCCGCCAGACTGATTTAAAAGATCTTCGCGGTTCTACAGCTTATGAGCATGTTGCAGAACTTATTGAAAAAGGCTTAATCAGCCGGACACGCGACAAAAACGGCAGAAGTTTCAACCTGAAAACTACTCCAAAATTCGCAGAATACTTTAAACTTAAAGGCGACACCAGAGCGCTTGAAAAACTTCTTGAACAGGGAAAAATGGATGAGTAAGCAGACTCTTAGCAAAATTCTTTTAATTCTTTCAATAATTTTTATTGGTGCAATCGTTTATAATATTCCGATATTCTACAGCATTGCAGGTGTTAACCAGTTAAAAAAACAACAGCCGGTAAAGGCTTACAATCTGCTTAAAAAAGCTTATTTGCTGAGACCGGGCAACAAAGATATCAGATATTATTATGTCAAAGCAATGTGCGGTTTGAAGCCGACAGAAAAAATTCAGACCGAAATGTATAAAATATCACAGGAACCGGTGCTTGATGCAGCAAAAAAACTTGCTAATCAAAAAATCTTTGAATGGAAATACAATATTTTAAATAATATTGGAGACAATTATATTGAACAGGCTCCTTATGACAGAAATCTGCTCCGATGGGATGTTAATACTTTCCCGCTGAAAGTGAAAATAGAAGTGCCGATTTCAACACCAGACTATTACAGGGCTGAAATTGAAAAGGCATTTACTCAATGGGCGTTGAGTACCGAATTCTTACAGTTTCAATTTGTTGAAAAAGGAAATGCTGATATTATCGTAAAATTTGAAGCTTTACCGGAAGATATATGTGAAGACGGCATTTGTAAATACGTTGTAGCTTATACAAATCCTAAAATACAAGGCAAAATCCTTAAATCAATGACAATAACCATGTATGACAAAGATGCAAACGGAAATTATTTTTCAGACAAAGAGATTTACAATACAGTTTTGCATGAAATAGGTCATGCACTTGGTATTATGGGTCATAGTTACAGCTCTGATGATTTGATGTATATGTCAACGCAGCCTGACACAATGTACACACGTTACAGAAGCGATTTTCAATATATATCGCAGCAGGATTTAAATACTGTTAATCTGCTTTATAAAATGATACCTGATATTTCGAATGTTCCTATGTCTAAATTCAACAAAGACGGACTTATTTATGCTCCAATTGTTCTAGGCAATGAACGCGACATCGGCAGACGAAAAATTGCTGAAGCTGAGCATTACATTGAATCTGCACCCGAAATTCCGGGCGGATATATTGATTTGGCAATAGCCTATGCTGATTTGGAAAAATACCCGCAGGCAATTGAGGCGTTGAGAAAAGCTCTTGAACTTGCAAAATCAGACGACGACAGATATCTAATCTATTTTAATATAGCGGTAATTTATCTTAATACAAATAAACTTGAAGAAGCTCAAAAATATATCGACCTTGCAAAAACAATTAACGACAATGATGATATTGCAGAATTTCAGAGCAATCTAAACCATGCGCGTGCGGCTAAAAAGAAACCTTTTAAGACAAATCTGTCAAATTAGCTGATATTCAAAGCCTTTACGAAAACTTAACAAAAACTTACAAAAGCTTTTAAAATAACCTTGTTCGGTTTAAAGTTAAGGTGTATGGGCGATTTTGAAGGCTCAAACAGTTACCCGAAATTAAGAATGAGGAAATCTAATGAATTACAACGTAGCAATTATCGGCGCAGGCCCCGCAGGAATTTTCGCAGCACTGGAAATTACCAAACTTAAACCGGATTGGAAAGTTATCTTAATCGAAAAAGGTCAAAAAATCGAAAAAAGAGTTTGTCTTCTTCGCGAGGGTTACGAAAAATGCCCAAACTGCAAGAAATGCGGACTTTTATGCGGATGGGGCGGAGCCGGTGCGTTTTCTGACGGCAAGTTAACACTTACGCCGGATGTAGGCGGACATCTTGTTGACTATATGTCCAGAGAAAAGGTTGAAGAACTTATTGATTACTCAGACAAATTATATTTGAAATTCGGCGCAACAGAAGAAGTTTTTGGAACAGATATGAAGATTTTCAAAGAACTTGAAAGAGAAGCTGCACTTGCCGAACTTAAACTTGTTCACTCTCCTGTCAGACATTTAGGAACTGAAAGAAGTTTGGATGTTCTAAAAAACATGCAGGACTATCTGGACGAAAGAATTACAATTTTAAACAATGTTTCAGCTAAAAACCTGATTGTTGAATGTGAACAGGTTAAAGGAATTGTTCTTGATAACGGTGAAACTATATGCGCAGATTACACAATTATCGCTCCTGGCCGTGAAGGCGCAGATTGGCTTACAAAAGAGTTTGCCCAAAATAAAATAGGCATGGTAAATAATGCTGTTGATATAGGCGTCCGCGTTGAACTTCCAGCACCGGTGTTTGAACCTTTGACTGATAAGCTTTATGAATCAAAACTTGTTTACCACTCACCGACCTTTGGAGATGAAGTCAGAACCTTCTGCATGAACCCGAACGGCGAAGTTGTTCAGGAGAATTACAACGGTATCGCAACAGTAAACGGCCACAGTTATGCAGAAAAAACAACTAACAACACAAACTTTGCACTTTTAGTAAGCGAAAAATTCACAGAACCTTTTAAAGAACCTATTCAGTACGGCCAGCATATCGCAAGCCTTGCAAACATGCTTGGCGGCGGAATTCTTGTTCAGCGTTTCGGCGATTTGCTTGACGGACGCCGCTCAACTCCTGAAAGAATTAAATCCAGCATAATTACGCCAACCTTAACCTGCGCAACACCAGGCGATTTAAGTTTGGTAATTCCTTACAGACAAATGACAAGTATTATTGAAATGCTTTATGCACTTGACAAAGTCTGCCCCGGAACAGCTTCAAGATACACACTTCTTTACGGTATTGAGGTTAAATTCTATTCAGCACGCGTAAAACTGACAAATGAACTTGAAACGGAAGGTGTTAAAAACCTGTTCACAATCGGCGACGGCGCAGGTGTAACAAGAGGCCTAATTCAAGCTTCAGCATCAGGCATTTATGTCGCAAGAACGATTTGCGCAAGATAGAATTCAAGTTTAATATATTCAACTAAAAAGCGCCTATATAAGGCGCTTTTTAGTAATTCATTTTACCTTCTGTAATAACCCTGTAAGCACAACTATAACCTTCTTTATTTATATCACAGGTATTTCTCTTATCAACCTGGCCGTAATGAAATGTTTCATTAGTATATGGTAAAATCTTGCCTGAATTATTATCCATATATAAAAAGAATACATCACGACCTAACTGATTTGGTCCTTTTAGACCATTTACATCAACAACAAAGTGAAATGGAACACCATAAAAAGTTTGTCCTGATCCATAACTAAATGTGAGTCCTACTATACTTCCGTCCCGTAATAGTATTGGATAGGAATATACAAACAAAGGACTTCCGTAAAGACCTTTTGCCTCTGGACTACCGCTCAAAAATCTGTAAGTTAATCTCGGTACCCCTGGAAAAAGTTCGGTGCACCAGTTGCAACGCTTTCCACTCATTAATATGTCAAAATGTTTTTTATAAAGCTCTACAATTCGTTCATTTCCAGAGTTATCTTGGGATTGATGCACAGTCCATCCCCAGGTGTTTGGTAATCCTTCTTCTGCAATGATTAAATTTGTAGCATTTTGTATTGACGAATATGCTTTTTGTAAACCTGTGACATAACCTTTATTTCTTAGATTATTTATTACGCTTGGTAAAGTTAAAGCAATCAACACGCCGATTATACCAAGAGTAATAACAACTTCCGCTAATGTAAATCCTGAAAACCTTAAATGAGCGTTATTTGCAGGTG
>OLZB01000526.1_pt1 | contig 20865 bp, 36 predicted proteins | sample 1673421 | NCBI WGS metagenome assembly OLZB01 (sample SAMEA103958111, study PRJEB25191) | human gut metagenome | biome: human-associated habitat [ENVO:00009003]; feature: intestine environment [ENVO:2100002]; material: feces | place: Germany | collected 2013/2015
CTAAAATTAATTTTCTGTATTTAGTTTTAAATATATTAATCTTGTTTTTTCTAAATTTTGATTGTATAATTTAAATACTTTTAAAAAGGAAGTTTTTTTATGGATATTGAAGAAAATATTATTTTAAAACATTTTTATAAAAAAATAAGCTAGGCACTGCCTAGCTTTTAAACTCTTTTACAATATTTTAAACTAATCCAACCAGATGGTATTTTCCCCCATTCACCTTTTACTTCTGATACATCACAGATACAATTTCTTACTAATCCGTTTGGTTTGTAGCCTGATAATTCTTTTATTTGTGCCTGTGCGTTTGGCGTTAACTGATTGAATTTTTTCCAGTCATAATTTGTTCCTGGACCAGTTCGTATTGTTAAAACGTCACAATCTACTTTGTATCTGCCTTTACTATATTTTTTACTGTCATTTGAAGGTAAATTTGCATTTATATATTTTGTTGGGTTTATAAAATTGTCATTTTTATCTCTTACTTCAAAATGCAAATGTGCTCCAAAACTATGTCCAGTATTTCCCATGTAACCAATAATTTGTCCTTTCGATACTTTTTGTCCTACTTTAACTATTATACTATTATATTTCATGTGTGCATACAACGTATAATATCCATTGTGCTTAATTTTTACATAATTCCCATAAGAGCAACCAGTTTTGTCATTTGTTTTATAATTATTTCTGACAGCAACTACAGTTCCTTCTGAATGTGCTGTAATATAATCTAATGTATAACCTGTGCCAACTAAATCAATACCATTATGTACCCATTTTTTAAACGCTTGTGTGATCACATTGCCTTTGTTTTTAAATACTCTACTCATTTTCTGACACCTCGATTTCATCTTTTATTTCTTCAAAAATTTCCTCTGTAGGTTCTTCCACAGACTTCATTACTTCTATTTCATCATCTTCCATACTAAACATTCCTTTCTTTAATTTAATGTGTCATATTTTAAATCGATTAAAGCATATCCAGTTTTTGAGTTTATAGTTATAAGCCCAGCTTCATTTATCTGAACAGCAGAATAATCTTCTAAGCTTGCTCCTAAGCCTATGCCACTAACGGGTGTAATTGGTCTATATTGTTCTGATAAAGTACCTATTGGTATATTTGACGTAGTATTAACAGAAACCCCGATATGTAAATGAACCCTACTTCCAACTTTATAATAATAACACCCACCATACCCCGCATAATTGTTACAATTATTAGGTGTAAAATATTTGATGTCTGTTTGTTTTAAAATATTTATATTTTTCATTTCTTCTTTTCTTTCAGTATATTGAGGTATCATACTCGACACCTCTTTTCTTTAGAATATTAAGTGTGTGTGTGTGTGTGTGTGTACAGCCACAAAGGTTTTAGCTTTTATCATAATTTTATTCTCCTTTATTTTTGTAATTAATATTTGAAATTCCCAATACTGCACCCATAAATGTTGTAACTGCTGTCATTATTGTTAGGACTATGTCGGTACAATCAACGTTGAAACAATTAAGTATTACACCTGTCAACGTTGTTAAAGCTGGTAAGAATACTAATGTAATCCATTTTAGTACATCATAAACTTTGTTACTCATATTAATCTCTCCTTTCCTTCAAAATTATCAAGTCTTCGTGTATTGTCTGAAACCCTGCTATTGCTCTCTCGTCGTGTTGTTTAAATTCTGTATTAGTGTTATCCATGCTAGTTTTTAATAAGTTCAAACTTTCAGCAATATTTCTGTTACTAGCTGACAGTTCACCCAACAATTTGCTAGTAGCTTCTCGTTCTACTTTTTTTTCTTCTTGTTCTTCTTTTCGTTTTAATTCATCTTGAGCTTCCTTATCTTTTCTGTCCTTTCTATCAAGGTACAAAAAGATAATAAAAAGAACTGCCATCGTTGCAGTTCCTCCGTTTGATAGAAGAATATTTATGAGATTATTTGCTTCTTCCATGCTCTCCTCCTTTAATTTTTCGTGTAAAATAATTCTACATGAGCAGTATAACTTGACCAATCAAATTGCGTATTTATCGTTAAAGTTGTTCCTGTGCCGTTCAGATAAACCATTATGGTATTTGCTGACGTTATAGATGGCGCAGGTAAGCCTCTTTGAGAGCCAGAATTTAACATGACTCCGTCAATTGCTCTAGTCAAAGTTATGTTTTCTAATCCTGTTTGCACATATTTTGCTTGTGCGTTTGGCAAATTTCCGCAATTAATTCTTTTGCTATATTCCTTTTTGCCATCTATTAATCGTCCAGTTTCATATTCAGTTCCTGTTGTAATATTTAATATATTTTGTTTTTTATTTATCAATTCTTTTATTTTGTTCCACGCATTAAGCACTGTACTCCCCCCTTACTATAAATTCAAAATATTCTCCTATTTCTGCTCCCCAGTCTGTTGTAAGCTTTATTTGATTACTTACGGCATTTGCTTCTCCTACTTCTCTGTAATGTCCATCTGTTCCTACATCATCTGAGCTTAGTACTAGTAGTTCTCCCATATAATACACATCAAGGCAATGTGTTCCTACTTTATAGTAGCAAAGCAATGTTATAGTTCCACCTTTGGCTACTGCTGTTGTTAGCTGTAAGAAGTATTTATGCTCTATATGTGAGTTAATCTCTTCTTCAATGTTATTCTGCATATCGTTTAAGTTTTCTGCCGATAATGGTGTTGTACCTTCATAAACTGCTTCTTCTACTTCTTGTTTAACACCATTATTCATAAAGTACGGTTTACTTTTTAATTTTCCATTTTGAAACGTTTTTTTCTTCATCTTCTGACCTCCAATTCCTCAATTTTGCTTTGCAACTTATTTATTTGCTCTTGTTGTTCTTGTATTGCTTTGGATAATGTTGCTATTATAGGCAACTCATTAATATAATATCTTTCTTCTATTTTTCTTTTTGGGTCTGCTGGTCTCTTAATAACAAAATTAGAATCTATTTTCTCCATATCTTGTGCAATATAGCCTATATTATAATGTTTTCCATCATCTTTTTTATCAAATTCTTTATGTTTAATTTTTTTGATTATATCTAAAGCACATGCACTACTATTTTTTATATTCTTCTTTATTTTTTTATCTGATGAAATATTATCTGCATAAATATTTCCATCAACATTCAGATCGGCTCCATGAATTTGTACCATACTAGAAGGGTACATTGATATAGTTGCTTTTTTATTAGCAGTTCCTAAAAATATAGTTCCACCAGCTACATGAAAATCTCCGTTATCAGTCTGTAAAACATAGTTTTCTTTGCCTACTTTAAAAGAATAACTTCCGACCAGAATTTTTAAAAAATTCAACAGCATTCAATATGTTGATTTTTGGTGTATTGCTATCATATGAATTTTCAGGAATGATCTGCAATAGAACATCTTCAGTTTCTTTATCTATAAAAATTATCTCTCCATCTAGTCCACCAACAATTTTAACATTTCCAAAAATTATACCACTTCTATCTCCAGAAAGAACTAAATCACATGCAGTTAACACTAATTGACCACTAAAATCTCCCGCATTTTTGCTAGCCATTTTAAAATCTTTAACGAAAAGTATTGGCCAAAACTTTTGATCACTTTGTGTTGTCATCCCCCAAGCCATTCCATCTTTAATACTTTGATTATAGTCTCCAGGAACCGCAAAAGCTATAAACTTATTTCCATCAAATTTTTGAACACCCATATTTGCAAATACCGTTTCACTATCGTAAAAGTGCTGCCCTGTTTTATCCAAAGACATCAATACTTTTTTATTGTCATCTAATATTGCTAAACTTGCATTTTGATTTATAATCATCATTTGAATAAATTCAGCAATTTTGTTCCAAGCAACTTTAACAGCTTCTGAATTTATTTCCAAATATGTTGCAAATTCATTTTTATCTAATTTAGCGCTTGCCATTATTTCAATTTTTCTGGCGGTTTGTTCTATTCCTGTTTTAAACTCTGATTCAGTTATATACATATCAGTGAAATCATTTTTTACAATGTATTCTGCATAAAATTTGTTTCCTACCATATCGATTAAGTAGATATAATTGTCGCCTTCAAATAACTCAATATTTATATTGTCTAAAGGTTCTTTTATAGGTTCTTCTAATTCCTCTAAAACATAAAACTCTGTTAGTTTTAATCTACGTAGAACATAATCTTCATCTTTCGTTATAACTAAACTATCATAAATATTGCCTTTAAATCGTAGCTCTTCAATGTCTATTATGTACTCTTTTTTATCTGCAGACGGATTAGTTCTACTTTGTTTATCTACTACTATTTTATATTTCATAATACTATCCTTTCTGGTTAACTTGTAATCCTATTCTTGGATATAAATTACTACGAGGAAATAAGTTTGCTTCATAAGTCTTATTTCCTTGCACCTCTAGTCTTAATATATCAGCTTGTCCTGCATCTTTAATATGTATCTCACTTACTCCATCAGTTTCTCTCTTATATTCTGCTGTATTAGATACAGTTTGCTTTATTACATTGATATCTTGCTCTTGTTGAGTTAGTTTTGTTTCGTGTTCAGTAGTTTGCTCTGCTAGTTGAATTATTTTTCCATCTATTTGATTTATGCTTGACTGAACTCTTCTGTTTATGATTTTCTGTGATGGTGTTCTAGTGGTTGTTTCTTCTTTTGATTTACATTGTATTTTGCTTTCAATACTTGCAATCCAACGCCCTGAAAATTGCATTGAACCTTGATATATTACATTTTTGCCATCTATAACGATGACATCTCCTGTATCTAACGCTGGATCTATTATGCTTTCGCCTTCAAAACTATAAAATTCTAAGTCTTTTAAGGCATTGTAAATATTATCGATTTGCTCTTGATCAACTATGTACATATTGTCTTGACTAATATAAACTGTATTGCCTGTTGTGTCTCCTTTTTCAAATAGTTGTATTCCATCATCATACCTTACACGTGTTATTTTGAATTTTTCTCCCCATTTAAAAGTCTTAAATAACTTTAATGGAAGTGTAACTGAACTTTCTCCAATTGTTTTTATATATAGTTTTCCATCTCTACCTATTACTGCTATTCCACCAGCTTGTTCTGCTATGTAACTTAAATAAGTTCTTGCTGATACTGTATTGTCATACACTGCTATCTCTTTATTCATGTTCAAAAAAGAAGTAGAACCGAAGTTCTACTCCTGCTTTTGGACATAAGTCTTGTAGTACCTGTATTATTTTTGCTTTTCCATTATTGCTATCTATTAGTGTTTTTCCGTTATAATTAAATTCAAATTTAATCATATTATCACGTAATTTAAATGTTACTGTGTAATCGTCTTCTTTGCTTATATCATCCACATTAAATATTCCAACAGGTATTATTTCGCCTGTTATTCCACTCTTGATTTCTACTTTGTTTATAGTTGCAGGTATTACTGATTTATATAATTTTAATTCTATGCTTTGTGCTTCCACACAACCAAGAACAAATTCATCACTCGAAAAAGCTTTTCTTGAAGGTTTACAGTCTAATACATATTTAGGATTTATTTCTTCATCATTTATATATACTTTTAATAAATGAGTCGCATTGTATATTTTAGACTTATAGTTATCACTCGTATCATACATTAACTATTTGCCCCCTCTACTGCTGTTCTTTGCGCTTGTGTTAATTCTTTTTGCATTAAATTAAACGAGCACTTCCATCTTGTTTTTGAAGTACTCATTTCTTTTTCTGTACTTATCATCTCAACTTTTCTTTTTGATACCCTGAACTTTGCATTTTCTAAGAATCCACCGTTTACTACTGGGATCTTAATATCTAACGGCCAAGGATTTTTATATGTTTTCTGTATTAAATTTTCTGCTTCTTCTTCGCTATTAAAATCCCAACTCATAGAAAGTTTTAGCATTCCAACAGCTATTGGATTATCTATTAACGAACCATCAACAACACTAGAATAACTGTCTTTATCTGTGTCTTCTATGTCTGCTGAATATGTACTTGGTGTCGGTAAATTTTCTGTTTTTCCATGTTCTCTCCATAACATAATTTTATCCTCCTACTAATGCTTCTATATCTTTCCCTGATTGTCTTTTCATGTCTCTTAAATTGTCTAATAATATTTGACCTAACTTTTTGTTTCCTACATATATTGTTAAATAAATTGGTTTATCATTTTCATTTCCTTTATAAGCCATAACATTACTTAATGTATCCAACATATTATTAGCTTCAACATTTATAGGTTTTATTGTTGGGCTTGTTGTAGGAATACCAGTTACCGCTTCTGTATTTATTGTATAAGACATTGTACCTGCTAAATTTTCCATTTCACTCTTTATCTTATTAGTATTTGACTTTATTCCACTAACCATCAAATCAATCATGTCTGGCATATATGTATGGAAATTACTCAAAGGTCCTTCGTCTGGTTCTGTGAAGTGTAAGAAACTTTTTATTTTATTTGCAACTGATGTAACTGCATTTGTTACTTTATGAATATTGTTTTTTATTCCTGTTGCCATATTTGTAGCCAAATCTTTTCCCCATGTAGATGCATTTCTTCCTAAGTTGGTAAATGTATTTTTTACATTACTTCCCCAATTTACTACCGTTGTTTTAGCATTATTAAGTCCTGTTGAAATATTATTTCTTAAAGTAATTACTTTTTCTCTTACTGTATTTGAAGCATTTATCCAGCATTCACTAACTTTTGTTTTTACATTGTTTCCCCAATTTGACACATTATTTTTTATTTCCGTGAACATCTTAGTTATATTATTTTTTAAATCAATAAATGGCTGTTTTACTTTGTCCCATATTCCTAATAATCCATTTTTTAAACCTTCTATAATAAAGCGTCCTTGTTCTTCCATCACAGTTGATGGTGAATGTATTCCAAATGCATTTTTGAATCCATCTATAAATGGCTTGAATACGTTGTCATATATCCATTGTCCTATTCCAGCAATAGCATCTCTTATTCCTTTTAATATTCCTAGTATTACATTTCCACCACATTCTTCTATCTTGCCTCTAAAATATTCCACAGCTGAGTTACATATATTTGAAATAACTGTACCTACATTTATTATTGCTCCTATAACAGATACTTTTATTATTGCTGCTCCTAATATTTCAAAAATCCTTTTGGCAACTCCAGACCAATCAATGTTGCCTAAACACTCCGCAATTTTGTTTGGAAATTTTTGAAAATCGTATTGTTCAATAAAAACAACTATTACATCTAACAAACCTTTTGTGAAATCTCCTATTGTTTTGCCACAGGTTTGCCAATCAAAATTATCTAAAAATCCATTTATTCCATCTACTATGCTTTGCCCAAATTGTTTCCAGTCAAATGTTGTTACAAAAGTATAAGCAAAATATATAGCTGTATTTAATCCTTGTGCAAACGTATTACCAACTTGATTCCAATTTGATGTTCCAATAAACCCATTTAAAGTTTTGGCTATTCCAGAGGCTATATTTCTAGACGTATTTTGAATTTTATCCCAAGGAATTTTAGACATAGCATTGTTTAATTTTTCGCCTAACATCTTTCCAATTTCATTCCAATTACCATTCTTAATAGCATCTATTATTTTATTTGGTGTTTTGTCTACTTCTGATAAATCTATATTAGGTGTTCCACTAGTATTACTTTTTTTATTATCTGAAACATTGTTTATTTCACTATGTACACTACTTAGTGATTTACTTGTTTGTTTTGCACTACCTGATGCATTCTTCATTGATGATGCTGTGGCTTTTGCAAATATATTTACTCCACTAAACGCATATACTAGACTTTGTACTGCCTTCATCAAGCTATAAACCAGATTAGTTACATATTCTATTACTGGTGCAAATACACTGCCCATAGCATATTTCATATATTCTATATTTGCACTTAATTGTTTAGCCTGTGAATTTTGGCTAGACAGCCAAGAATTTGCACTACTGCTTAGTGCAGAATATATACTTCTCAAACTAAAGAGAGCTGTAGCATATTTCAAAACATTTCCTAGGCCACTCTTTAATCCTGCTCCCATTCCTTTTATGTTGTTATAAATATTTTGAGTAACCTTTGGTAAGCTTTTAAAACTATTCTTCATATTTGACATATTATTTTTTACTTGTTCCGTCTTCTGTTTAAACACACTAAAAAAACTACCCAATTTATTTTGAGTAGTTGCTGTCTGATTTATTTCTTGTTTGAGTTGACTCATTTTGTTTTTCGCTTCGCTAAGTTGTTTATTATATATTTCTATTTCTGTATACAACTTTTGTGCTTGACTATTTAATGACGTAAAACCTTTATTTGATTCTAATGCATTATTAACTGTTATATCCATTGCTTTATCATTAAGATTTATTCCTTCTGGTGTTACACTTTTTCTAGTATCATCCACAATTTTATCAATCTGAGGATTTATTACGTTTAATTTCATTTGTCGCCCAGTTATTTTCTTTTGTAGACTATCTATTTCTTTTTCTATTTGTGTTATTTGTTTTTTTGCGTCTTGATTATTTACTTTTATTGATAGTTCATTATTTCTAGAACTCTTTTTTAAGTCTTGCATTTTTTTCTTCATAAAGTTTACTGCTTGATGTAATTTATTCGTCATTACTTTAGTATCTACTTTAGAGAAGGCTTCTTGTGCTTGTTTAACTGATTTTTGAATTGTTGGTGCTATTTCTTTAAATTTTTGCAAGGCTTCTTCTACTTTTGCAGTTACTATAATTTCAATTTCTTCAATAGTCATTTTTTCACCTTCTTTCTTTTTGAGCACAATAAAAAAGCACCTACTTAAATAGGAGCTTTTTGTATCTAATATTTTTTTATAATTCTATTTCATACACAGCTGTTGGATTTCCATTAAACATATTGTCGAAGAATTGTAATTTTATTTTTTTACTTGTGTTATTTACTCCAAAAGCCATTTGTGCTTTACAAGTAGTTCCTGCAGTTATGCTTTGTGGATTTTTTGTATCTATAGGATATGTATATCCAATTTCGCCCTGTTCATCTATTACCTTGAAATTCATATCACTTACATATAGTCCATCTTCCGTTTTATCGCAAACATAGGTATAATTGATTAAAAATACTTGTTTAGGTTTTTCATCAGCAAACTCATTTCTATCTTTAGTTTCTTTTATTTCTGTTATTTGTAAGGTGTATTCTTCTGTTCCGCTTTTTACTGTTATCGTATCTCCTATATTGCATTTTTTTACATCATTTCCAGATGATGTGGTTGTAGTAACATTGTTATTTCCTCCTGAAAATAAAACCACAAAGCTTATTATTGCTAAAACAGTTCCTGCAATACTCATTTTCTTATTCTTTTTCTTAGCTAAAGCTATGATTCCAAGTACAATTGCTAACACTGCTAAAATTAATGATACATCTTTAAAAATACTGAATGAAACTAAAAAAGCTATAATTCCTAGTATTAGTGAAGCTATTCCCATAATATTTCCTCCTTTTATTTAATATAAAAAGAGTATACTATAAATAATAGCATAAATCAATAGGTTAAATTATACTTTTTATCGACATTTTTCGACATATTTTGTCGAAATTATCCTTTAAACAATTTTCTTTGTTCTTCTAAAGTTTGAACTTCATCTTTTTCTTTAAAAAGCTCCTTATAACTATCTCTAATAAGTACTATTTTTGCATTTTGATTCATACAATCACCTGCAATAAGTTTATTTGTAACCGCTTCTTGTAAATTGATTTCTTTTCTTAATTCATCTATTTGTTTAGTTAAGTGTGTTTGACAGTATATATTTATTTCTGAATATCTACTATTCCAGAACTCATATGGTTTCATATCGAAATAATACGCCAATGGCTCCATAGAGTATATTAAGTCTACAATGTTTTTTGATTCTTTTATTGCTTTTATTATTTCATCTATACCATCGAAAGAATTTGTTCTTCTGTTATTTTGTTTATAACTTGCTCTGCTGATTTCTGAACTAATTCGTTCATATCTGTTTCTGATAAAGGATTTGACATCATTTCTTTTAATTCTTTCTTTGTCATCCTTTTCTTGAAAAAACCCTCTTCATTCAATGCCTCTGCTATCTTTCCGTATAAATCGCTTACACTTATTCCTTCTATTCTACATTCATCTATAAAGTCATATACTTCATCCGATGATGCAAATGCACTCTTACCTTCATCATTTTCTGCAAGTTTAAATATTATTTTAGATAATGCTTCCATATCTAATATAAAATAGGCTTTTTTAAATACTTCTTCAAAATTCTTATTTTTTAACAGATTAGCTATTTCTATTATTTTTCTTGTTTTTAGTACTAAATTAATATTTCTATTTTTTGTTTCTATAATCATTTATTTTCTCTCCTTTGCAAAAGAGAGAAGACTTTTCAGTCTTCTCTTATTAAAATTTTGTTGAATCTCCCTCTACAGGATATCCATCTGTTTCTACTACTTTTGATTCTTTATATACTCTCATAGTATCCTTTATAAAGTCCCCATCGTTCATCTCTTGCCCCGCTATATCTACGGTGCATTTTACTGATTGAACTAATGGTTTATTGGCAACTGATGCTGTTGTCTCTGGATATTCTAAGAATAAGAATATTGTTGTATCTGCATCAGCTATTGCTTGTATAGCTTTATGTGTTTCTTGTATAAACATCATTTCTATATCAACAGTTTCTGCTTTTCTTTTTCCTTTAGCCATTCTTTCTTCTTCTAAATCTAATGCACTATATGTTTGTCCCTCTTTTAAAGTTTTTAATTGTCCCACTTTTTGTACATAACCTATATCTGTTCTTTGTCCTGTTAGTGTTGTTGCATAAGACACCTTTGCTTTCATAGCAACTTGTGGTGTTGTTGTTTTTGGTGTTACTTCATTTCCCATTTTTAATTCCTCCTATCTTAAATTAAAAGAGTTCGTTATAGAATTATAACGAACTTCAAAAGTTATTGTTATACCGTATTTTTGCAGTATCTGGTCATATACTGCAGGACTGGTATTTGTCCTTATAAAATTATATTCTTGAAGTTTCGTATCGACTTCATCTGTCATTTGCATTGCTTGTCTTTGTTTTTCATTCCAACAAGTGATTGATATTTGAAATGTAGAACGAATAGGAAATGCGTTTTCTGTTAGATTTACTGATTTCAAAGGTGTATGCAATTCTAAACAAGGAAATTTGCTTGTAGTTGTTGGATTTGTTAATATTTGTTTATACTTTAATGGTTCTAGCTTTTCATATACTAAATCACTAAACTCTTTTATACTTAAATCTTTCATTTGCAACACTCCTTTATAATATCGTCTAACTTCTTCTTAACTATTTCTACATTTTCATCTCTACTTTTGAAACTTGCATCTCCTATAAAATGATTTGCTTTAGTCCCATGAGCTATGTAAAAGTCCATTCCTTTTATATTTATAACTGGATACGGTAATGCTCTATCCACTTTATTTACTGGAATGAACCACTCAGTAAATCCACTTTCAATAAAATGTTGTGACTTTCCTACGTGTTCCATTTCAGCATTAGAGCCTGTGCCAAAGTATTCAAAAAACAAATAGGATACTCCATTTGCCATAAATTTAGAAGGGTCAGCAAAAACCCTTCCTTTCACTTCTTTGGTTGACATATCAATCATTTCGACTAATATTCCTTCTTCGTTATGACCGTTTTTCTAATTTTATAGCGTATCCTCTAATGTTTTTTAGGATTTCTTCTACACTATTACTTATCGTCTGTGGTAATTTTTGAATTACAGCATTTATGTTTTTGAAATTATGTTTAACTTTAATTTCGCAACTTATCATTTTTGCATTTTCTCCATTCTATATACATAGGTATTTCCTATTTTATTTTTATCCAATACTCTATACTCAGGAATAAACTCCTCTAATTTTGAGACATCTTCAAATGATACTCCGTCACCTTTTTGTATTTCATAATCTCTCGTACTTCTACCTTTATAAATACTATAATCTACTTCTCCTGTGGATTTTTTATCTAGTTCATTTACATCTTGTTGCATATTTAGCCAAGCTATGCTTTTATATTTCCATTTCTTATCGGGTTCGCCGTGGTCTTCTATTTCTTCATATCCTGATATATATACTTTGGTTAAATCTCGTAATAACATTACTTAACCCTCCTTAATCCCGATTTTATAATGTCATTTCTTAATTTTTCCATGATATCTTCATATGAACTTGATATAGAACCTTCTCCACGACTTGTTAAGCCTTCTGCTCCTCTTGAAAGATATATTGCTTTTACTGCTTTCTTAATATATGGAAATAACTTCTCATCATTTTTTTGTCTATTAGAAATATCAGAGGCAATAGAACTTACTTCCTCTAATATTTCATTTAAAACCTCATTATCTTCTTTTGAATAATTTGATCCTAAATCTTTTATTATTTTATCTATGTTACTGGTTTCTGCCATTTCTATTGCCTCCTATTTTTAGGCCATTGAAGCAATTGTTGCTATTCCTGCTTTTTTAGCCTTATTTGCTGAATCAACTTCGACAACTACTATTTTTTGTCCAGTTGTCGCTGTTATTTCGTCAGTGCCATTCCATGCTGTATATCCTGTTGTACAAACAGCATCATATTCTGGCATTGTTGGATTTGCTGCTGCTTTATATTTATAACTATTTCCAGATGTTAAAGTTGGTGTAACGGTTATTTTTGTTTTTCCTGTTGAAGTACCCGCTACTGATGTTACAGTTAATTCTGCAAGTTTAGCATCTGTTACATAGAAAATAGTATCTTCCATTAATGCTTTTGTTCCTTTGTGTAAGAAATCTTCTAATGCTACAGCATCATCAAATGGTACTTTTTCTGCCCCATATTCTGAAACATAAAATGGTTGAGCAATAGCTCCATCCATCATTACAACAGCTTTTACTCCATCTGGTAATCTTGTTGATTCATAAACTCTAACAGAATCATACATACCAATAGCTTGTTCTTTTGGATCTGTTCCATTTGGTAAATCGTCAAGAATTTTCTTCATTCCTTTTCTATATTCGCTATCTACAACGATAACTAATAAATCTGATTCTATTCCATCAATAAAATCATTTCTTAATGTTCTTGCTTTTTGTAACAAAGTATCAATTGTATCTTGAATATTGTCTTTTGCTTGTACTTCTGTTCCTTCTAATACTTTGGCAAAAAATTCTCTATCTAAGTATCTTATAATAGCTGATTGATGATTTACTTTTCTTTTTTCAGCCATACCATCAATACCATAAAGTTTTACGTCTTTTCCTTGTAATTCCTCTACAATTTCTTTGTCTGTATCAATAACAACTTTTACTGGTTTAGCTTTTACTTTGTCTCCTTTACCAGCTGCTCTTGCAGTACCTTTGTCTTTTAATTCTGCATTTACAAATCTTTTGTATTCAATTACTCCACCTTCTGGATTTCCAGAACCGTTTTTTGCTTTAATTTGTTCTGATACTGCTTTTGCAGATACATTCTCTAATACTCCACTTAATACTTGTTTTAAATTATCTTTTGTTTTACCATCTTGTAGCATTATATTTAATGCTTCTTGTGTAATTTCTCCCATTTTCAATTCCTCCTATTTTTTAATAACTTGCTCTAGCTATTGATCTATTTTGTGTATCAATACCTAACTTTTGAGTTGGAGTATCTTCTTTTAACCTTTCATTCACTGCTTTTTCAACAGCCTTATTAAACGCATTTGAAACTTCTTCTATTTTTAAATTAATTTCTTCAGCTTTTACTGTTTCAAAGTTAAAGAAAGTTAGTAAAGATATATCCAATCCTTTATCACTTGCTATTTTGGTTGCTTGTTCTTTCAATTTATAAGCATTTAATTCTGCAAGTGCTTTTTCTTTATCTGTTCTTTCTTTTTGAGCCTGATATTCAAGTTTTTGTTCCTTGTTCATTTTTGCTAATCTTTCAGCTTCTGATTTTTCAGCGTCATTTATTGTTTTCCAATTATCTTGTGCTGTTTGAATAGCCTGTTGAACTCTTCTGTCAAATTCTGCTTGATTTTTTCTATCTTTCAAGAAATCATCAAATGTTACAGGGTTATTATTTGTTCCTGTATCTTGGTTATTTGCTCCCGCTGGTTCATTATTTGCCCCAGTATTAGCATTGTTTGGATTGTTATCTTGTCCTTCCATTTCCTACTCCTTTTGCCCCAGCCATTGCCTAAGCCCCAGCCATTGCACTTGTATTCTGTTGTTCTTTAATGCCTGCAATCAGTAAAAAGGCATAAAAAATAGACGTACGTCTACGTCTAAAAATTTATAATTATAAAATGTTAATAACTTATTTATTATCTTTATTCTTTGCTTTCATATATCCATCAGCAAAATTATATTTAAACACCCAAATAATTGGTCTAAATATTGTAATTATAGTAAATATAATCCAATACCAAGTTGGCATTTGCAATTTAATGCTTAATATTAAAACTAATAACAACATATTATTTTTCCTCCTTATCTTCATACATTGCTATATAATTTTTCTTTATATTAAAGTTAGTTACCTCATCTGGTGTTAATTTTGCACTAATTTCAATATTAGCAACAAATTTTATATCATTTGTTATATCATCTGCTCTCTTTATGAGTTCTTGTCCTATTGCTATAATGGCTTTTTTTACATTTTCTTTTCCTATTGGTGCTAATGGTTTTTCCATATTTTCCACCTTCTTTCCATAATAAAAGCACCTACTTTTTAGTAAGTGCTATTTTTCTAATTCTTTTTCTAAATATTCTTTATACTCTGTAAAACTATTCCACTCATCATAATTAAACGGCAATGGTCTTTTACCTTTTTGTTCTATATATTTATGAATTAAATTCTTTACATCATCTGGTATAATCATGATATGCTTTTACCACCTTTTCTTTAATTTCTTTTAAACCTTGTATATTATCTATTACAGATAATGTATCTTTATTGTTTGTTAAACATGCTGACATTATATTTGCTGATAATTCTTTCTCCACTCTTGTATTATCTTTTAACCAATAATTATTATCATGCCCATAATTTCCAGTTATTTTACCATTTGTTACTGCTGAAAATATATCTCCAATACTCATATTATCTTCATACTTGCTACTAGATAACATATTAATGTATTTATCTTTATCTATATCTATTTGTAATCTTGCTCTTCTTAATTCATTGTCTATGTTTAATTTATCAGATATATTATTTCTTATATCTATCATATGTATAATTTCATGGCTTAAACTTTCAGACAAATCATAATATTTAAAATCTGAGTGGTTTGGATTTATATATATCTTATCATCATCAATACTATATCTCATTGGAACATTTAAGTTATTATCTATTTTTGCATTATTGCCTGTTAGATATTTATTAAACAGTCTTTTTACACTGGAATTTAATTTTGTGTTGCTTAAAACTTGTTTAATATCTTTACTTATTTTAGGTATATCAAGATTATACTCTGTTTTTTCTTGTTTTTCAACTGGTGGTAAATACATTATAGTTGACCTGCAATAATGAAAGTGATGTTGTATTGGCGGAAGATTTAATCCTAATACTAATCCATTACATCTAATTCTTTGTATTGTTAATTCTTTCTGTGTCTCACCATAATATCTATCAAATACATTTTCTTTGTTAATGTAAAACTCTTGATTATTCAAACTGTCACACATCAATGTTGTTTTATTATCTTCTACTGCAATAAATCTAACTTTTGAATTATCTTCCGTTACTTCTTTTATTCCTTCTACCTTTGCTAGATTATTTAGTCCAATCATTTGCAAATCTGCTGCACCTGATATCTTATCATTATTTATATTGAGCTTTTGATTGTTTTGTCTTTGTATTATTGTTTGAAACTCACTGGAATCAATTTCTAGGTTTTTTTGTTGTTGCATATTTAAAATTACTTGTTTATATATTTGTTGTGCATTATATTGTATTGTTGCTTCAATATATTGTTTCCAATTAAATCCACTATAATTTGGTTGGTCTAATAATGCAAGAAATAAAGCCATCGCTAATATTGATGGCTTTTTCTTTTTATTTACTTCTTGTTGACCTTGTTCATAGTAGTAGTTGGCATCTTCATACATTATTTGTTTTTCTTGCTCTTCTAATTTGCTTTGTTCTTCTATATATGCACTATAAATAAGCAATTCTAATATTTCACTATTCTTTACTCTTGTTCTTTTATAAATATTGTTTGCTAATGCAGTAAAGTAATTATTATTTTTTAGTAATCCTTGTTCTTTCCAACCGCTCTATATATGTATTTATTCTTTTTTTAGTCTTATTGTCTGCTATATTGTAAATATTCTCTGTTGTAAAATTAAATGTATCAAAGATTTCTTGAAGTCTGTTCTGTGTTTGTTTTGATGTTTTATTATATAGTTGTTTTAAATGTCTCATATAATTATCATGTACTTTCCACATATAAAACACCTCTATTCTTTATTAATTTGTTTATTACCAACTTTTGTTTGTTCTTTTTTATTGTCTGCAGTTAGTTTTTGTGCTTTTTGCTTATCTGTTAAATCTGTTATTTTATCATTTGAATTACTATTCTCTTTACTGTCTTGTTCTGTCTTGTTCTGTCCAAGCATTTGCATTTGTTGTAAATTCTTTTGAATATTCTCTTCATTTTGTTTATCTATTTCAGCAAGTTCCGATTCTGCATCTAAGCCAAATGGCAAATGACTTATAATCGATTTGTCACTTATTAATCCTCTTAATTTTAACCAAGCATTTGTTAAGCTTTCTGTATCTGTAGGCAAATTACGTATTAATATAACATCTATGTCTCTAAAGTCATACTCTTTACCTTTCTTTAGGTTTATTCTTGCTGTTATCATTTCCCACATTCTTAGGTATTCTTTCCTAAATAAATGATGTGCTTGTTGTAATACTTGTTCTAAAGGAAAAAACTTCTTTTCTAAAGCTGCTGCATTATCAGCATCTGTAAAGCCTTGGTCAGTTACATTTGGTACTCCAGAAATCATAAGTGCCATATCCAAACATGTTTTTTTATGATTTTCTGATGCAGTATCATTTATATCTTTTATAATCCAATCAATATCTCCATCTTTGTCTGGGGTATAGAATACTTTTGCATTTAGAATTGCCTCATCTTCTTGTATTCTTGCTGGATTTTTTTGCATTATTGCTTTTCCTTCTTTATCTGTTTTTATATTTCCTTTTTCATCGGTTAGAGGTATTAAAGGATCATTTTCTGGTGAAAATCCTGTTATTTTTAATTTAGCATTATCGTTATAATCAAAAATATTTGCATTGTTTTCTATTACTTTTTCATTTTTATTTATTAAAGTTATAACATTCTCAAAAAATGACATTCCATAAGGGTTTTCTACAGCAAAACAGGGTAAGTCTGTCCATCTTACTGGTTTATTGCTACCGTCTACTTCTTCAAAGTTATATTCAGCATTTTCTGTAATAGATTTCTTTTCAATTCCATCAACAAATTGTTTTTTATAGTCTTTTGTTATTATTTCTAAATGTGTTTCAATTCCTCCAGTTGCTGTATTTTCATACCAACATCTTAATAATCCTATTTTTGTACTTGGTACGTCATAATTCCATATGGCTACTGTATTTAAACTTGATAAATTTGCATAGACAACTTCATTTTTTTTATTTTCATAAACTAATCCATATCCTGCCCCTGTAGTAATATAATCAAGTACACAGTCATAAAAAAAGCTACCATTGTCATTATATTTTGCAATATAATCAATAATAGCTTGATAGTCTTCTGGATCATTCTTTTCTCCAAAAATTCTTTTAAATATTCTATTTAAAATTCCTTTTTGAGTTTCATTTATATTTTTAACTTTAAACTGAGGTTCTTTTCCTCCAAAATATCCACTTGCAATAATACTTATATAATATTCAAGTGCAACAACAACATCCTTTTGATCATATTTTCTTGTAAATCTATCTTGCAAATATTTTCTATGCATAAATATTGGTAATGCTTTTCCCCATAATATACTTATATTTTGATTTATATTTTCTTCATTTAAGAACTCGTCTTTATATTGTATTTTTTCTACAAAACTCATTTTGTTTCTCCTTTACATTATATTGTTATATCCAAATTGTAATTTCTTTTGATTTATGTATTTTTCTACTGCATACCTCATTGCATCCATTAAATGGTTAAAGTCATCTATTGGTCTATTTATTTTATTTCCAAACTTGTCCTCGTCCCAAGTGTAATTGCTTATTTCTGTTATGAAATTTACACATCTAGGATGTATTATTATTTCAAAATCTTGTATAAATTGAATACCATTATTTATACTGTCTTTGCCCTTTAATGCTCCAGTAATATGTCTTAATCCTAGTCCCCTTAGTTCATCTATTGACTTTGGTTCTGCACTATCTGCCGTTATCTTTTCTTTTGAGTAACCCATTTTGTTTATCTCATCATAGATTGCTTTGTTACTCATTCCTTTTTGATATATTTCATCATATACATAAATCTTTTTGTTTTTTAAATCTATTGCACCACAAAATAGTGCTGTTGGGTCATTTGTATAACCAAAGTCTAACCCAAAAGCACTATCTAAGTTTCTTATTGTATTTAATTCGAATTTTTCTTCTTTCCAATTTTCATAAACCAATCCATCAACTATACCCCAGTTACCTAATCCTGCAACTTGATATCTTCTAGGATTATTTTTCTTCATTCTTTCAAAGACTTTTTTATCTGCTTCATCTAGCCACTCATTACAAAGGTAATTTGTTGTCATTGCTAATATATCTTCATCTTTAACATCAAAAAATCTTTTCTTAATCCAATGATGTTCATTCCAAGGATTTAATGTTATTGTTATTTGTTTAAATAATCCCTCTGGTACTTCTCCGTCTTATACTTTCATCTATTACATCAAAATCAGATTCTTTTGTTATTTCGTATGCTTCTTCAATCCACAACCAACATAAAACACCAATATCTACTGATATTGATGTTACTTTTAATGGGTCGTCTAAACCTCTAAAATATATTTTCTGTCCTGTAGGTTTATACGTCATCTCTAATGGGCTTTCTTTTATCTCCCAAAAACTATCTACTTGTAACCTATGTATTGCCCATTTTAATTCTGTAAAACAACTATCTTTTAATGTTCTAAATGTTTTTCTAATTACAAGCGTGTTTGCTTCTTTATATTTCATCATATTACATATTATCCACAATGCTGTTGTTTTTGATTTTTTACTTGCTCTTGAACCTTTACATACTCTATATCTACATTTACAGTGCCAATATTCTGCATACCCTTTTCCAACTATGCTCTGTAATGATAATTTGTTTATTTGTTGCTGTGCGTTTTTATTTGTTATTTTACTCTGTAATGTCATCTTGTATCACCACTGGTATATTACCAGTTACATCTACCTTTTCTTTAAATGTGCCATATCTCTTGCCAAGCAATTCTGCACATTTAGTTCTATCTTGTAATGAAGCGTCCAGCCCAAATTGGTCTTTTTCTTCTCCACGCATTACTTTTGTTAGATATTGTAATACTTCTTCTTGTGAGGCAATTCTATTATCTTCTAACTGCTGTAATCTTTCTTGAATGAAATAGTTAAGTTTTGTTAAGTTTTCTGCTCCTATGTTCTTTGCTGTTTTAGAACTATAGCCTGCTCTCTTTGCACTTTCTGTTGCATTTGCTGTTTCTATATAATAATCTATAAATCTTTTTTGTTTTTCTGTTAATTTGTTATAGTTTTTTTCATCTTCCATTTGCCTCACTTCCTTTTCTGCTTTCCTCTATTAGATATTTCATTACATCTATTTTGCTAAAATACTCTTCTTTTTGTTTATATCTATCTTGCAATTCAAACTCGTCTGTTTCTTCATTGTATATTTCTACTTTTTCTCTTTTTAGAATTTGATATTTAGTACAATACTTACAGTTCTTTTCACTATAAAATTGAAAAGTATTTATTTTATATATTTGTCCCTTTGTAGATAAGACATATAATAATTTATTAATGTTTTGATTTACATTCATTTTTTACCTCTTTTATTTTAATGGAACACCATCTACAAATAGGTTAGTTATTGTCTGTTCTATTTCTACACCATTTTGCTCTTTATATTGTTTTACTATTTCATTTATAAAATCATTGCTACTTGCTACAACTTCACATACATCTTCATAGCTAAATGTTTTATCGTCATTTTGATTATGACCATATTCATACAACCATACATGAGTTAGTTCATGTTTTAATGTCTTTGTTATATTTGCTTGGTCTTTTAACAACATTATTGTTTGAGTTTTATATATTGTTACTCCTAAAGTACCATCACTCTTCATCTCATTATTAATTGTAGCCTCGTCTACTTCTTCTATGGTCCACTCTGTATTATTTATTTTAAACTTCATTTCATTTCTCCTTTACATCTACACAAATCTCAAAATATGCACACTTCTCACATTGCTTTTCTCCCTCAACAATACACTTTTGTCTCTTCTTATTTGCATATGCTTTTCTTAACTTGTATTCCTCATCGATGTATGACGCTATTATACTACCTCTCATAAAATACCTCTTTTGTGTTTTTATAATTCACTATGCAATGATATGTAGGAGCTATGCTCTCCCCGTGGAGTTAAGTTCTTTAACAGTTACCCATAAAACCGTAGTATTACCTGCGTTAAAACCTAAACATATTATTTTTTATCACTGCATACTAAATTATAGTGAATCGTTTTCAGCCGTCTCTCCATATAAAAAAGAAGCATATTAACAATTGAAGTTGTCAACAAAAAGTAGACACTAAAAAAGAACTTTAAGCAAACCCTGATT
>OLZB01000552.1_pt1 | contig 19700 bp, 19 predicted proteins | sample 1673421 | NCBI WGS metagenome assembly OLZB01 (sample SAMEA103958111, study PRJEB25191) | human gut metagenome | biome: human-associated habitat [ENVO:00009003]; feature: intestine environment [ENVO:2100002]; material: feces | place: Germany | collected 2013/2015
GGCTTGCCTACTACACACAAAGCCTGCTGGCCCTGTGGCCTGAGAAGGCCGTCATAGGTTCGTGCGTCGCCGGCGTCGTCTCGCTGATAATCGTCGCGTTCACAACGGCGGTGTAATCGCCGCTCGCCGTGCAAGGGAACGAGGCCGTCGCGGACGAGCCGTCCTCGGCCCACGTCCAGGTAGGCGTCTCGCCGTAAGTGTGCTTACAGACGACCACCTTGCCGGTCAGCGCATCGCCTTCTTCATCCACAAAATACGTTTTCGAAGTCGTGCTGTCCAGCTTATCGGTCTTGAGCGTCGCGCCGGCGATCTCAAAGTTCTCGCCGAGCGTGATGGCTGTCTCCGCGTTTTTCTTCACGCCGACGATCAGATTCATCCCCTGAACGGTGATTTTCGCATCCAGATGAATGCCGCCGTCGCCGAAAGTTGGGTTGTCCGGATGGTTCGCGTTGCTGATGGCCGCCAAGTTCTCTGAGCCGGTAATCGCCGTGACCTCGGTATCGGCGCCGGTGATGGACACCATACCTTTTGTGCCGAGGATCGCATAGCTGTTCGTCGATTCGGCCTTGACGATGCCGCCACTGATGGTCACGCCGCTGTAACCGAGCAGCGCCGTGTCGTTGGACTTGACGTCCACCTTGCCGCCCTCAATCGTAATCGTACCGCCATCAAAGCCGATGCCGCCTGTATGCTTGACATCGGTCTTGTCGCCTTTGATGACCACGTCGCCGTCCACATACAAGCCGCCGTTCTCAGCTTCCGGCAGCGTGCTCGTCTTGGTGGTCAGAACAGTATCCTCAATCGTGATGCTGCCGAGAGCGCAGTAAACTGCATAATAGTCCCCGGCAGTAACGTCGATGTCCGGCCCGATGTAGCGGTACAGGGCCTGCATGTAGCTCTGGCAGAAGCGCATGATCTCCGCGTCGGACTTGCCTGCGGGGTCGAAGTCGCTGCCGCCCTTGCCGCCGCCGATGGGCAGGCCGGTCAGGGAGTTCTTGAAGATCTGCTCAAAGCCGAGGAACTTGATAATGCCGGGATAAACGTTCTTCTGGAAGCGCAGGCCGCCCTTGTACGGACCGATCGCGCCGTTGAACTGGCAGCGATAGCCGATGTTGGTGTGATATGCGCCATTGTCGTCCATCCAGACCACGCGGAAGGTAAACATACGCTCCGGCTCGACAATGCGGCCCAGCAGATCAGCCTTCTCATACTCGGGATGCTTATCAATCACAGGGGAAAGCGAGGAGAGCACTTCCTCAACGGTCTGAACAAATTCGGGCTCATTGCCGTGCTTCTGGCGAACGGATTCGATGACGCGCTCAACATAGGCATTCATGTGCATTCATACTCCCTTAATTATTGAAATTTAACGGGCTTCCTGCCCGGGGGTCACAGATTATCGATGATGGAGACGATCTCCATGCCGATGCGCTTCTGCGCTTCCTTCGTGGCAGCGCCGATGTGCGGCGTGCAGGAGACGTTCGGATGGTTCAGCAGGGCCTCGTTCTTCGCTGGCTCCTCGGCATAGACATCCAGACCGGCGCCGCGGATCTTGCCGGAGTTCAGGCCCTCCAGCAGGGCCTCCTCATCGACATTGTTGCCGCGGGACGTGTTGACAAAGATGACACCGTCCTTCATCTTGGCGATGTTCTCGCGGTTGATGAGGGGCTTGCCGTCGATGGCGGGCGTGTGCAGCGAGATGAAGTCGGACTGCGCCAGCAGCTCGTCCATCGTGACATAGTGCATGGTCTCGCACTCGATGCCTTCGACATGGTAGATATCATAGGCAACGACATTCATGCCGAGGCCCTGCGCCATGCGGCCCAGCGCCTGACCGATACGGCCGTAGCCAATGACGCCAAGGGTCTTGCCGCCCAGCTCGGCGGGGGTGGTGTGCAGAACATCGGGATCGTTGTCGATGTCAAAGATCTTGCGCACCAGCGAGAAACCGTTGGAGTGCACACCGGTGGAAGGCAGGGCGATGATCACATCACCGGCTGCCATGGTCTCATTGCTCAGGATCTTTTCCTTATCCACGACACCCACGGTGAAACCGGCCAGATCGTACTCCTCCTCCGGCATCATGCCCGGGTGCTCGGCAGTCTCGCCGCCCACCAGAGAGCAGTCGGCCTGCACGCAGCCCTCAGCCACACCCTTGACGATCTCTGCGATCTTCTCGGGAATGTTGCGGCCGCAGGCGATGTAATCCAGGAACACCAGCGGCTTTGCACCGGCGCAGATGACGTCGTTGACGCACATGGCCACGCAGTCGATGCCGATGGTATCGTGCTTGTCCATGATCATGGCGATCTTCAGCTTGGTGCCCACGCCGTCCGTGCCGGAGATCAGAACAGGGTGCTTGTAGCCGGTGCAGTCCAGCTCAAACAGGCCGCCAAAGCCGCCCAGACCACCAATGCAGTGTTCGTTCATGGTGCGGGCAACATACTGCTTCATCAGTTCAACGGAGCGGTAACCGGCAGTGATATCCACACCGGCAGCTGCGTAACTCTCAGAATAGCTCTTTTCCATCTTCTTACTCTCCTAACTTTTTCTCGTCCTTGGGACGGTCATTCAGGTGGCGTTCATGAATATCGGTGGAAAGCACCTCTTCCGGCTTCACGGCATACTGGCCGGTGAAGCAGGCAGTGCAGAAGCCGCCGTTCGCGTTCTGGGCCAGCTGGACGACGTGCTCCGTCGAAAGGTAGCCCAGCGTGTCGGCCCCGATGATCTCGTTGATCTGATCCACCGTGCGGCCGGTGGCGACCAGCAGCTTCTGGTCGGGGATGTCGGTGCCGAAATAGCAGGGATATTTGAAGGGGGGCGCAGAAACACGGAAGTGGACTTCCTTCGCTCCGGCGTCCCGCAGCAGCTTGATGATGCGGGCAGAGGTGGTACCGCGCACGATGGAGTCGTCCACCAGCACCACGCGCTTCCGGGTGAGCATGAGGCTCATGGCAAGGTTGCGGGAAATGAATGTCTTTCCCGCACCTTCATTAAACGAAGTAAAGGTGATGACTTGCATCGGTTTATCTTTTTTTGCCATGAATGTCATGTTGGTGCGCAGGATGCGGAAGCTCTCGGAGAGCATGCTGTCTTCCTGATCGGCCGCGACATTCGTTTTGGCCGTTTTCTTGTCTTGCGGGATCTCCCCGAGGAACGGTATGCTGACCGCGCCTTTCAGGTCCTTGCGGCTGTGCACGCGCGTGTCCAGGAAAAGGATCATCAGGAACACTACGCCCGGCACGGCCAACCCGACCAGCACGCCGAGCAGCAGGATGCGGTTGCGGGCAGGCGAGATGGGACCGGCTGGACCGTCCACGCTGTCGATGGTCCGCGCGTTGTTGTCGGCCATCGCCTGCGAGAGGGCGTTCTCTTCGCGACGGTTGAGCAGGAACATATAGAGCGACTCCTTGATTTTCTGTTGGCGTTCGATGGTGAGCATCTGCCGTTCCTTGGTGGGGACGGTGGTGAAGCGCGTCTGTGCCTGCATTTGCCGGCTACGCGCGTCGTTGCGCTTCATGTTGATGCTGACGATCATGTTATCAACCGCCCGGATGATGCTCTGGCGCAGGGCATGAATGGTATTGTCCAGTTCCTCCACGACGGGATTGCTCTCGCTGCTGTCGGCGATCAGTTTGTCGCGTTTCAGCTTCATGGCGTTGTACTGGCTAATCTGGTTTTCCACGGTCGCATCGTTGATGCCCGTCCCCGAAGGAATCAGGTCGCGGCTCTTGGTGGGATCAGTCAGGTACTCCTTGATGAATTGCGCGAGCTTCAACTGGGTTTCCTGTTCCAGTGCGTCGGCGTTGTAGGTCTGCGCCTCGCCCATGTATTGGCCTGCCAGCGAGCTGATGTCCATCACCTGGTTTTCCTGCTTGAACGATTCCAACTGGGTCTCTACGCCGCCCAATTCCTCTTCGATGATGATGAGCCGTTCGTTGATGAACTCCGACGTGTTGACGGCCACCTGATTCTTGTCGTTGATGGCCTCCTCGTTATAGACATTAATCAATGTGTTCAACACATCCTCCGCCCGCCGAGGAGAACTGTCTTTCAGCGAAAGGACCAGGATGGACGATTCGTCTTCCTCCTGCCGGATACCCATGCTACCCTGGAAACGTCCGGCGACGACATTCAGCGGATTCTTCCGGACACGAATGTCGCGGCCCTTCCACGATGTGCCCCAATGGTCCGTGCTTGTCACCAAGATCCGTTCGCCGCCGATGGTGAGCGTGTCGTTCAGTTGTACGTTGTAGGTCTCTGCTGCACTGGGAATCCCCTTGATGTCGGAGAGCTGCACCGTTTTGTCGCCTCGTGGTGTCACCGTGAACGAGATGTATCGTTCCGGCATCACGTTGATGAAAGAGACGTTCACCGGTGAGAGGTTGTACAGTTCGTTCATCCGCAATCCCTCTTCCAACTGATAGTCCACGTCGGCATGGAGGCGTTGCACAACCTCGCGCATGAGCCGTTTGGAACGGAATTGAAGGATTTCATTGGCCACATTCACCTTATTGATATAGTTGTCGTAGCGGTCCAGTCCTGTCGTAGAGGTCTTGTTCGACGGGTCTTTGATAATCACCGTGACGGAACGGAAGAACACCAGCGGCGATTGGGCGTAGTGATACCAAGCCATTCCTCCGAACAATAGGACGGATAGCACGAACCATTTCCATTTCGAGACTAAATAGACAAACAGGTCCACTAAGTTGATGCCCTGGTCGTTCTTGTTTGATAGATTATTCGTTTGCATAATTCCGTGAAAGAGATTTATTTAGTTACCCAAAGAATCGAGCAGACAGCCGTGACGAGCGAAAGGAAACCGGTAATGTACTTCCAGCTCTTGTCTTCACTGTCCTGTTTGCGATATTTCGGTTCTACATACACGATGTCGTTTTGTTGCAGGTAATAGCAGGGAGACAGAAACAGGTCCTTGCTACGCAGGTCGTGCATAAACATCACCCGCTCGCCGTCCTTTTCGCGGATCACCGCCACCCGGTTTACCCGGCCTTTGGCCGATACGTCGCCCGCCTTGGCGATGGCTTCCAGCAGGGTGATGCGGTCACCTTCGACCGAGAAGGTACCGGTGTTACCGACTGCTCCTAATACGGAGTACTTGAAGTTGAGGAACTCCAACGACACCTGCGGGTCTTTGATGTATTTCCCTTGGATGATCCGGTCGCGTATCAGGTCGGTGACTTCGCTCACCTTCAGCCCTTCCACATGCAGCTTGCCCAGGATGGGGAATTGGATATTCCCGTCCACATCCACTCGGTAGCCCTTCTCGGTAGTTACAGACGACCCCTTTATCGAGCCGGATGCATCCATCTGGAATGCGCCGCCGCCCGCATTGAAAGGGATGGCCAGTTCAGGGCTTTTGCTGCTCACGGTAATGTCCAGGCGGTCGTTGGCGTGAACCACCGCTTCATACTTGGTGTCATACGGGTAGCCATGTCCCAACTCCATATCCTGCAGATAGACGAACTTCTTTGACGAGCCGCAGGAGGAAAGCAGCAGCAACGCCGCTGCCAGCACGCCCCATACATAGTCTTTTCTTTTCATTGCTTGTTATGATTTATGATTTTAGATTTATTATCAGTTATCGATTGTCAATTGAAGAGGCGCATTCCCTTGCCGCCTCTTGATTCGGCAAGCACTCCATCCGTCCGACGGAGACCAGTTCGGACATCTGTATCAATGTGCAATACAACGCCTCCTGCAAGTGCGCATCCTGTCGGATGGCTGAGCAGGAAGGCAGCAGGGCGGCAAAAGCTTCCGGCCCCTCGAGCAGAGTGAACCGGTTCGTTCCGGCTTGTTGCAGACGGGCGATACCGGCTACCGGATAGCACTCATTCTTATAACAAGGTGTCTTTCCGCTCCAGGGCGTACCGTATGCCATCACCCTGCCGCCTTCTATCCGCAATACGGGATTGTCGTCATTCAGCAGGTGGCAATCCGGGAATGTTTCCAGCCATTGCCGGGCATGCGTGCTCTTGCCGGTTCCGCTCTTGCCCAGAAACAGGAAACTCCTGCCATCCTGGCTGACACAGGAAGCATGGACAGACACCCCGTCGTATTCAAGCACCGCCTGTGCATAAAGGATGCGAATCATAGATGAAAGCACCGTTCCCACAGACGGGTCTTCCGAACGGAGGTAGGCCATGGCATAGTCGAACATGGAGTCTGCGACCATTACATGCACCATGCCGTTCTCCACAGCACCATTATCTATTTCTACCCGATAGTTGTCGATATCACGCGACAGACGAACATGCCCCATGTCGTTGGACGATTCGCCTAACAACTCCGTGCGTTTTCCGTCATCCACAAAAGGTTGTGTGGTGACAATCAACCGGAAAATCCGCATGCCTTTCGCCCACGAACCGCACCGGAACGGACGGAAGGAAGGCAGCAACGTTTCCACCTCCCAACTGCCGGGAAGAGTGACAGAAAACAGCAGTCCTGCCACTCTGAAAAAATATTCGTTTCTCATTTGAGGTTTCCTATCATTAGTTTTATCGAAGTCCAAAACGCTTCCTTGCGTGCGTAGGCGTTGGAGAAGTCACGATGCTTCCAAAAAGAGAAAAACGTCCGCAGCTTCCGCTCCCATCTTGCCTGGGAAGCCTTGCCCTTGGTATCGCCGTACTGCCCGAAATTCCCCCCTTCGAGCACGATATGCAACAACTCGGGAGAAGTACACACATCCATATCCATAAAAGGCAGTTCGGCGCGATGCAACCCGAGGTGCTCCGTCAGGAAGGTGTGAAGTTGCACGCTCCATTTCATCAGGCCCGTCCGCTTGTACACGGCTTTCAGCTCTTCAGGAGCATAGCAACCCTGTAGGTTATGGTAAGCCCTTGCCATGTCGCAGAACTGCCGAAGTCCGACACCATGCCCTATGATATGTTTCAGCAGATGGGCGTTCAGCAACAGCAGGTTCAGCAAGGGCGATGGCACGGAAACCGTCACCGGAGATTCAGTCGAAGGATTTCCGGTTAGAGGTTGGTCTATAAACCCATATTTCGCAACCAATGTGGAGAGGCAACCTTTCAACCACGGATTGCTGAAATCGAACAATCGCACGTGGTGCTCTATCTCCACACCCTGCCAACGGTAACAATCACTTCCGTCAGGCAATCCCTCTAACCGGCATCCAGCTTGGTTCATTATTTCTGCGGCCTTCCGTACCTCCTCTTTCGAGGGGAAGTAAAGGTCGATATCCCCGCACTCGCGCAGCAACGGATGTTCATAGAAAGCAGCTGTCCCCTGCCCTTTCAGCAACACGGGATGCAGGCCGTAGCGGTCCATCCGCCGATACAACCGATTCACCACTACATTCATCCGCTTGTTCTTCTGCTCGATGCGATCCGCTTGCGCCACCCAGCGTATCATCAGACCATCGCCGGGCAGCAGCGTATCGGGCAGATGGTGCAACCCGCGATAAACTATGCCCGCCACCGTCTGGCGCACCGCCATCCGATAGACGTTCCACCAACCGGCATCCGTAAGTGGGAAAGGCGACAAGTCATCCGGTTCCCTCTCCCACAATCCGGCACGCAACAGGCTGAACAACGCCATATATTCAGAAGAAAGCATCATAACAGCCCCATCTTTTCCCACTCTGCCAACTGGCTTTCCACATCATGCAAAGCCCGTTCGTATTCCACTTCATACGTTTTGCACAATTCCTCCGCCAGTTCTTCGGGTGTGCACCCGTCTTCCCGGCACAGCATCTCCCAAAGCAGGGCGGCGGTCTCGTTCAGGCTATATACGTTCGTCAGGTTCACACAACTGTCGGAGGTTTCCACAATCATATATTTGCCACCTATCTTGCGGAGCTTCAGGGTCGCCTTCGGCATCATTCTATTCTTATTTGCCATGATATACAGGAGTTATCCGTTAGAATTTCTTTCCTGACAGAATGGAAAACACCGTCAGGAAAATGATTTTTGTGTCAAGCCACAACGATCGGTTGTGGAGGTAATCCAAGTCCATCCGCAGCCTCTCCAGCATTTTCTCCATGGTATCCGTATATCCGTTGTAAAGCGTAGCGGCGGAGAACAAACCGGGACGTAACCGATACAGTAATTCATAATCGGGATTGATGGCCTTGATTCTATCCACGAAGAACTTGCGCTCCGGACGTGGACCGACAAAACTCATCTCCCCCTTGCACACGTTCCATAACTGCGGCAATTCGTCCAGATGGTGTTCACGCAAAAAACGTCCCACACGGGTCAGACGTTTGTCATCCTTCCCGCTGCACAATACCGGTTTTCCGTCCGACTCGGACGTGACGGCCATGGAGCGGAACTTGTAAAGCGTGAAGATTTTCCCACGATAGCCCACACGCTCCTGCTTGAAAATGGCATTTCCCCCGTCCTCACGCTTTATGGCGATATAAATGATCAGGAATAACGGTGAGAAAACAACCATGCCGATAATACTTGCCACAAAGTCCAGTACTCTCTTTGTCCTGCTTTCAGCCGGAGACGCAACCCCTTGACGGTAAGTCCCGACACTTAAGGAATCTATTGATTTCCTTGAAGCAACTCTTATTTCATCCATAACTTGTTATAAATATCTAATACATTATTAATCATTTTATCCTTCGTGAACATATCCCGATAACGCTTCTCCGCACCTGCGGAAAATTTCCTATATGCCAGTTCGTCACCGGCTATCGTCCTGATGGCATCAGCCAATGCCTTCGCATCACGCGGCATCACGTTCAGCCCCGACACCCCGTGCTCGTTCACCCACGCCACACCCGAATGGGGAATGCGCGTGGCTACCACAGGTTTCCCGCACGACATCGCCTCTATCTGCACAATGCCGAACGCCCAGATTTCCGCCGATAAATTCGAATGCCTCCGTCTTCTGCACGGACGGCAGGCAGAACAGGGTGCAGGCACCGTAATAGGCGGGCAATTCCCCGTCGGGGATACGGCCCAGCAGTTTCACTTTGCCTTCCACGCCCCATGCCGCGATTTCTGCCTGGAGCTCGTTTTTCAGGGCACCTTCCCCGCCTATCAGCACCACATAGTCGTCAGCCAGGTAGCGGGCGGCTTCCACCAGCCACCTGTACCCCTTGTATGCCACCAGCCGCCCCAAGGAGAAGATGATTTTCTTGCCTGAGTATGCCTTTTTCAACGCGTCCACCTTCACCGGATCGGGAACGACGGGGTCGACGCCGATGGGCAGGCAGGCGACCTTATGCCGCACATGGGTAAGGAAAGGGGATTCCGCCGTATAGACGGGAGACGTGCCCACAATCACATCGGCACGCCGCAGCAGCCACTCCTGCAAGGGGCGGTAAAGTTTCAGCAGCATCTTCTGCTTCCCGATGTCCGCGTGCCAGTGCAGCACCACCTTCCCCTTGTAGCCCGAAAGGAACAGGGCGAGGCAGGCCATCGGGTCGGGGTGGTGCACGTGGATGATGTCATACTCGCCGCACCTCTTACGCAGGGAGGCAATCATGGCGGGCGAAATCATTGTAGCCGCCACCTTCCCCCACGTGCGGCAGCCTATCAGCCGCGCATGTCCGTTGATGTCCACCACCTGCGACCCGCCACGGGACAGGGCGCAAAGCATGTCACAATCCACGCCGCGACCGGACAGGCCAAGCATCAGGTCGTACATCACTTTCTCCACGCCGCCGCGGACGGGGTGGAACTTGCCTAACTGGAGGATTTTCATGAAGTTAATGTTTTTGGGAAAGGTTCAATGTCCTATTTCAGAAACTAATATTTGGGCACTATACAACCAATCAAAAGCCGTACATCTTTTGCGACCTTTTATTATTAGCTCTTGACACAAGTTTTCATCATCAACCAATAAATTTATCTTATCAGCAATATCTTTTTCATCATGTGGATTTACATATAACGAGGCTTCTCCACAAACTTCCCTTAATGCTGGAATATCCGAAACAATAGTAGGAGTACCACAAGCCATCGCCTCCAAAGGAGGTATGCCAAATCCTTCATACAAAGATGGATATACAAAGCACAACGCATGAAGGTAATATTCTCTAAGCATAGTATCACTCACTCGCCCCAACCAATTGATTCTCTCCGAACCATTCTCTTCATGCAGTTCTGCAATGGAGGTGGAATAAATTCCATCTTGCCCACCTATAATATACAATTTAATGCTTTTATCTGTCACATGTTTAAAAGCTTTTAGCAACATGAAAAAATTTTTTCGAGGGTCAATAGAGGAAACAACCAAAATATATTTTTCACCAGAACAAAACTTCTTTCCATTGGCATATTCATCTTCTGAGCAATAAAACTTTGGAGAAATTGCATTATGAATGACACTGATTCTTTCACCGCTAACCGAAAGCCTACGCATAATCTCCGATTTGGAAAAATTGCTTACAGTAAGTATTTTTAAAGATGTAGCAGCACAAAGAGGAGTCATTAGCCTATACCATAATCTATATGTGAGGGAATACCAACTTGGATTAGCCATAAATGCTAAATCGTGAATCGTCATCACTTTTTTCCGTACCAATAACGGTCCCAATCCCGTGAAACAAACCAATAGTTTTTTCCCTTTGATTTTATTGAACCAAAAAGGTAAGAATAACTGTTCCCAAATGTGTGATTTTCCTTGACCACATACAACGATGCGAAAACCGGAAACATCATAATACTCCTTGACTTTGCCCGGTGGACAACATACGGTAAAGGGTATTCCTAATGACATCCATGCCCTGCAAAGTTCGTATGCAAAACGATTTACTCCTGTTAGATTCTGCAATAAGAATCTTCCGTTAACATAAATCATGATAGGATTAGCAGACTTTTGATTTGAGTAGATATAGGAAAAATTTCCAATAATGCTTTATTTTTGCAGGAAATGAAAACTTCACCCAACTGTTTTCACAATAGTGTATAGCGTATGAAGCCAAAGTTGCCTCGCGCCTGTTTCCTGCAAAAATTTCAGAGCGGTATATCATCATTCCATCTTTTAGTTTTTGATCTATATCCTTATAACGGAATCCATAATCTTCTGCAATACGGGCATATATCTGAGGTGCTATCACATCCAATCCCATACTACCATCAGGCTTGATAAAATGCTTATCTTGATACCAGTCTAATACATTTTTCGCAAACAGGCATCCTTTTTCCGCTCCCATGATAGCCGCCTGCATTTCAATACCTGAAATATATTTATCCACAATTCTGTGTCCCTCAACGTCAATGTTAGCCAAAGAATTGTCACGTTCCACCATAAAAGGATGATATTCCATGCTCGAAAAGAAAGAGTGATTCAAGAACTCATCAAATCGTTTCAACACTTTCACATCCGAATCCAAATAGATTCCCCCCTCGGTATAAAGTGCATACATGCGGATGTAATCTGCTACGAAAGCCCATTTTCGATTGGCAAACGCTTCTTTTACGTATGGAACACTATTTTCTATATTAAAAGTTTGCGTGTTCCATAACTTCAACTCATAATCAGGCATTACCTTTTTCCAAGAATCGATACACATTTGTATCTTTTCGGGAAACGGGTCGTTACTTAACCAACAATAATGAATAATTTTGGGTATCATATAGTAGGCTTTTGAGAATAAGCATTATCAAGTGCAGTCTCATACTTATCTAACAGCAGAAGCAAAGCATACACTACAAATATGTCAGTTGAAATCTTTATCCAAACAATAAGTTCAAGTAAAAATAACATTAATAAGAAAAAACGGCCTTCTTTCCATTTTCGGAAAAGAATGAATGTGCAAAAAATAAAGAAAGACACAAACAGGCTTAATCCGATACAACCGCAATAAAAAATGAATCGCAGATAACCAATATCAGTATATTTGTAGAACGCACCCGGCTCATAGGGGTTTGCAAACCACCCGTCACCAATGAGCCATGTTTTTAAGTTGTCCGGCAAGACAAACATATTTTGTAACCTGGTAGTAGAACTCGTAGTCCAGTCACCAGTCTTATACCAATTAAAAAATCCCTCAAAGCCGTATTGCAAATTATTTCTAAATATGGGGAATTGATGGTAGCAATAGTACGTGATTCCTAACACTACAGTAATAAGCAAAATTGAATTGATGAAAAATTTCATTTTGGACGAATCAAGTCGAATATTCAACGAAAAATTGGAAAAGATCATATATAGAAGAGCTATAATCAATCCTGTAGTAGTCGTACGTGATACAATATTACCTAAAATACTAATAATAAGAAATAATACCCAATACCAAATGTTTTGTTTATCCGATACTTTATGCGTCAACAGATAGCCAAGTCCCAACAAAGCGCATGAAAAACGGATACCAGCCGTATCAAAAGATGCACCGATGCCATACAAGCGTTTTGTCTTGTGAAGAAATTCTGCATCTTGCGAAATGTAAGCATCAACCCAATCTTGTAAAACTGGAACATTATCTATAAGAATGGCCAATAGCGATTGTATAGCACAAACCCATGCCATATAGTGAAAAACCAATCTGAAAGATACTTCCTCATGCATCTCCCGTATCAAATATAGAATAGTATAAGCTCCTGACAACCAAACCCACATTTTAATAATGTAGGATGCGTACACGTAATCAGTCGTGTTATTATAAGTAACAGAAAATAAAGAAGCCAAGGAAAAAACTGCTGCCCAAACAGAAATGGTCAGAAACATCGGGCTGATTCTGGCATCTCGTTCTTTTAACCATTGCAAAACCAGCAAGACCATGCCGACCACTACCAATATCATTTTGGTATTGATTCCGGGCAAAAATGTAAACTCAAACGGGAAATAATACCCGCTGAACGCAATGCCGGTTAAAACGGCTTTCAACAAATCAATCATCACCTATATAGTATTCCGTACACGAATCTGAACAGCAGGCGATAGTAGCCTCTTACTATCCAATAATAGCGGTGCGAGGCAGACCATTGCAGCAGCTTGTTTCGGAACGGTTGTTTGGTGTTTTTCCAGATGGAACGGTTGGCTTCGGGGAAACTGGCGTTCCACACTTCGTAATTGGCGGTACTATCCGAAATCAGCAGCGGGAACTTCACGTTCAGTTTCAGAAAGTCCAGTTCCCGTTCCAAGTCGTTTTGGTACCTGTTATGGATAAAACAGACCGTGGCATCCACATTCCGTTTCACAATCTCTATCTGCCTTTTGGAATCAATGGCGGTCATCGAAGCCGTATTGGACTTTACATAGTGGTAAAGGGCTTCCGAGATATGGCGGTACGACCGGGCAAAGCTGAAACATTGGATAAGCACGGCCATGTCCTCGCCGATATTAGCCCCGTCAAGGAAACAAATATTGTTTTTTACATAAATGTTGCGCCGTACAAGGAAAGCCCATAAGAACCAGCGCATTTCGCCAGATAACATAGCCTTCAGGCAGTCCGAAGGCTTTTCATAAACGGGTTGCCGCATATAGCGTCTGGATGTTTCAAACTCCAAGTGCCAGTCGCAACCCACGATGTCGAAATGCCCGGTTTCAGCTCTTTGATATAGTTTTTCAAACATATCTTCCTCTATCCAGTCGTCCGCATCGACAAATGCGATGTATTCGCCGGTAGCGGCTTCAATTCCGGTATTGCGGGCACAAGCAACTCCCCTGTTTTGGGAATGTGTCAACAATCTCACATGCGCTTTCCGGTGAGGGTATTCGTTCAAGACGCTTTCAATGACAGCGATGCTGCCGTCAGGGGTCGCATCGTCCACGAACAGGTATTCTACATCTTGAAACCGCATCCCGAACAGTGACTTACAACAGCGTGAGATATAGTTTTCCACCCGATATACCGGGATGATTATCGAAATTTTATAATTCATGGTTTACCAAAGGGCACCTTCTATCGGTTTGCCTCTCCATTTGTAATACAGGTTGTAGAATAATCGCTTGTATTGCCTTCCCAATACTACGGGTAACAGGTAATGCAAATCGCGCAACAGGTATTTTATCCCTATCGTCTTGTTTTTAAATGCAACCCAAGGGGAGATAGGCGACATTTCATGCAAATACGGATAATAGCGATTGTACAACCCGTATTCGTCTTTTTGCAACATGGAAAATAACAAGGCACTTTTCCTCCCCTCTAAAAGTGTGTATTCATCCTGCGCTTGTTGCCTGCCTTCGCTTACGACAAACCGGGTTATCAACTTAAATACCTCTATATATTGCTTGGTATCTCGCTCTATATCCGTTCCTGTCATAATAGAGGCTGCACGTATGGTATATCGGTAGGTCGGTTCTTGAATTACATACATGGAACGAGCTTTACAAGCCATTTTGAAACTCCATATCACATCCTCATGCAACAGCCCTTCTTCAAAAAACAGCTTGTTGTCCAGCAGGAATTTCCGGTTACACAATTTGTTCCATGCCATCATATACCATCGTCCTTCAGCGTATGAGTGTAGAATCTCCTTGTTGCTACGGAGTGCTCCCGAGGGGAGGGTTAAGGCCGGATATTCCTTGTCGCTTCCTTCCACTTCATAGTTACCGATAACAAAATCATAAGGCTGTGCCTCCAAGGGAGTGGCCAATATGAAAATACAGTTTTCCGTAAGCGCATCATCGCTGTCTAAGAAATATACATAATCTCCCGTTGCAGCTTCCAAACCGGTGTTGCGGGCAGCTGACAGGCCCCGGTTATGCGTGTGGTGCACTATTTTTACTTCGGCAAAATTGTGGTGTTCCAAATATTCCTGTGTGATTTCCATACTGTTGTCCGTGCCGCAATCATCGACAAGAATCACTTCTAAATCCTTATAAGATTGTTTCCGTACCGATTCCAAACAGTTTTCGATGTAGGTGGACACGTTGTATATGGGTATGACAATCGTTATTTTCATCCTTTGACTCTCTCTTATAATAGTCCATAGATTTGTGCCATAGTGGTAGGCACGTCAAACATCTCTGCCCGTTGCAAGGCTTTCATATGGTATTCTTGACGTAAGGTGGTATCATCCATCAACCGCTTCACACCGTTGTAGATGTCTTCTTCTTTTTCCGAAACCAACAAACCGTATTCCGAATGGGCCAATATCTCGCTTGCACCGCTGATATTCGTAGCCACAATCGCCAACCCCAAGCATAAAGCCTCACAAATGACCAAAGGATAACCCTCCGCTTCCGATGTGTTTAGATATATATCGGCTTCTTTCATATAGTGATAAGACGGTTTTTGGAAACCCAAGAAATGCACGCAATCATTCATTCCGTATTCATGGCTCATTGTTTTCAGAGGTTCTTCAAGACTTCCTTCACCGATAATCCATAAATCAAATTCATAACCGTTTTTTTTCAGTTGTTGAGCTATACTCAAAGCTCTGTCATAGCGTTTTTGTTTGTTGAGCCGTCCGACCATACAGATGGTAAACTTTTTTTTCTCTACATGATTTAATACTGCCGATTGCTGAATTGCATTCTTATCTATCAGATTATAGACAACGGCACATTTTTCAGGTTTTATCGCATATAATTCTAAGAAACTTTTTTTTACATCTTCTGAAACTAACACGATTTTATCCATCTTTTGATAAGTGCTAAATTCCTCTTTTTCATTTCGAAAGAAATCTAAAGACCAATGTTTCTGTTTCAAGTCGATATGTACCCAAGATAGATTCTTTTTTGCTTTATTGAATATATAGGAATGGAACTTTACTGCGGCTCCCTCCATGAACGAAATAATCGTATCAAATTGTTCTTCTTTTAAAAGTTTAAAAAGCATATATTTATATACGAGTTCATGAAAGAAAGCATAACAATTAAAGGCCCTTAAAACACGATGCAACCGTTCAAACCATATTGTGTTTTGCTTGTGTAAAGTCAACATTCTCACTTTTTCAGGAACATCATTCAAATAAACACCTTCCTTATATTCCAAGAACAATGTCACCTCATAAGATGAGTAATCAAAGTTCTTTAAAATATTAACAAGAACTTTTTCTGCCCCACCACCAGCTAACGCAGGCATTATAAACATGATTTTCTTTTTCATCGGCAGGATTTAACTTTAGGAAGTCTTTTATATTCTTCGCTTTTTATGAATGAGAATCCATCCATCAATCCTTTTTTATAGGCTATCGGCATACCTTTATCACCAAATATGTATTTCATTCCATATTTCATGCCTTGAATGCCGTAAACGTAAAATATAGCAATCACCGACCAAAACTTTAATAATAAATTCTTTTCCGGTAGGAATATGAACCGATGCCAAAAGATTAATTTGTTTCGATATTCGGAATAAATCAATCTTTCCGTTTTTTCCTTAGTGTTTGTTATAGTAGAACTGGCATCCAAATGTATGATACCGGAATCAAAAGAGGTCAGTATTTTTAGACCGGTTTTATACATTTTGTAATACATGACTTGATCCTCTGGAAAGGCATAGAAAGTTTTATCTAGCCACAATTCTTCCTCATAATGAATTTTCAGAAAATCTTCTTTTCGGCAAAAGAAACAAGGACCGGCATTAGATTGTGATTCATACACCGGTTTTGCAGGATGATTGTTATAAGAAAAACCTGCGGTTCTTAAAACTTTGTACCCCCACTTCCAACTCCATGGACGACAGACTTCCCTGCCCAATATGCTCAAACGTATCTTATCTTTTATAGTGACTTTATGATTGGCAAATACACATGGAGAAATCACTTGCGCATCCTGTCCAACCAATTCATTATATAAGGTTTCCACTGCGTGGGATGGTAAATAAACATCATCATCAAGGAACAGACAATATTCGGTTGATACCTCATCATACGTTAAAGCCCTTTGTGCAACCATACCTTTTTTCGCATAAACATATCGTTCCACCCCTACTGTTTCCTTCGGTAAAGGATATCCTTCTGCAATATACACAATTATAGATGATGGTGGAATACTTTGAGCAAGCAATGAGTCCAACATCTTCCGATAGATGTCACTACCTTTGCCCAATGTTCTTATCACTGTAGTATATTCCATTTTAATATTCTATCCTGAATATGCAATTTTTCAAGAAAATTTAAGTAGGCTCTAATATCTGACAATCTCTTTGGCTCTGATTGTACGCATAAAGAGATAAATGATAAAAGTTCGGAATAATTCGTGAACACAACGGTAAAATTCTTTCGGATTAGCTAATAATAGATGCCCTCCCATTTTTTTCAAATGCCAACGCTGATAATGTATGACCATGTACAAGTGACTGATTTTAATTTTCCGAAGATGCATCAAAGAATGAGGCTCCTGGTAATAATGCCTTAAAACCTTGTTGAAACTAACCGTACGATATTTTTCACCCAATGAATACAGCAAGTAACATTCTGTATAATAATTACACGAAATCTCAGGAAAAGGAAATTCTTTCATATATTCTGTCCTGAAAGAATTCCACTTTTCTCCTCTGACTCCGTAGCGATTATATAACTCATCATAGCACGATTTTATGCCATCATAAGGAAATAATGTACCATTTATTTCTCCGGTTTCAGGATCCGAACACAATGTGTCAATGCCATATACTAATTTATCGTCATAATATTCATTCCATTTTTCATTAAGAAAATCCAATGCTTCCGGAATAAATGAATCATCACAATCCAAAGTAATAAAAATATCCCCTTTTGCTATGCGGACTGCACGATTCCACAGAATATGTTTACCTGAATTTTTCTCTTCATTTAGATAGGTAATATCCCAATCTACTGTCCGTATAAGCCCCTTTATGATTTCATCACTCCGATCTGTAGAACCATCATTTATGACAATCCATTCAAAATTTCGGTACTTTGATTCCTTGAGGGAGGAAAACACTCGATATATTGTTTTTTCACCGTTATAAACTGGAGTAAAAATCGTGAAAAAAAAGTTTCTATGTTGGCTTTGCGCACTATTTTCCTTACTTTCCATTGATCCAGTTTATTAACTATGGCTGAAGATTCGATTGACACGCTTTTCTATTGCAAGTAAATATTTGCAAAGCAAATTATGACGAATGTTTAATACAATCCAGTCACGTAAGTTCAATTTATGGCATTTGCCCCAATTAATGATCTCCTGTACCCAAGGTCGGTCGTATGGAACAACCACCCTACAAGCTATCAAGTTTTCCAATGTTTTAAGATTGTTATAACACAATTCATTGGCAAATCTTGTTTGATGACATCCTAATACTTTCAGACGCTCAATCATGAACAACTCTTCGTATTCAAGAGTAAATTTCGTCCTATATGTGACTGAAGCTGGATTTGAACAATATACGTACACCTTGTCCTTAATACATCTGATATTGACATTCTTTCCAAGCACCAACTTGATATTCATTAGTTGGTCTTCACCTATTTTAATACTGCTTGGAATGTCATTTATATAGGATAAGAATAATGATTTTCTAAACAGACACCCCCAAATGCTGCTAGGAAGTTTTCTTATTAGAATATATTTTATGAAGGTTTCGCTTGATATGATTTCATTGGTAAGTGCTGCACTCGACACAATATCTATACCTTTTTCCATATTAGCGACCAATATCTCTAGTGAATTCTCATGCAGTTCATCATCTGCGTCAACAAACGTTATATATTCACCATTTGCCATTTTTACCCCTCTACATCGGGCATTACTAACTCCCATGTTTTTTTGTGTCCATATACGGATACGAGAATCTCTATGCGCATAAGTATTACAAATTTTACCTGACAAATCAGTAGAACCATCGTTTATTAAAAGCAGTTCAAAATCCGTATAGGACTGTTTTAGTATGCTATCAATACACCTATTCAGGTACTTTTCTGCGTTATATATTGGAGTGATTATCGAAATCATTATTTCTTATTTTTGAACACCGAGCAGTTTCTCAGCCGTTGTAGAAAACCATTGAGAACTAGACGGAATGAAATATCGGTTGGCCAGGTAGGAAACAGCAAGTATTGCGGTAAATGTGATGCAGACATGGAGACATAACGGTATATTTGTCCATTCCCTCATGAAATGTAAGACAAAACCATGTAACATATATATGCTCATAGAAATGCTTCCGAGCCATACACATAATCTATTTTTCAATATTCGTGAGATATAGCCCTTGCCTGCTGAAAATACAAGAATAAGCCCGATAATAACAGGATAACGAAGTACCGCATAATGTTGGAACTTAAACAATGAAGGCGCCGTCATAAATACGACTGCAAGGGCAACAAAAAATAGTTCTGCTGTAGTATTCTTCCATCCCCCCATTTTTGTATTTTTCAAGGATCCATAAAGCACACCCAAAGTTATGCCAACCGAATAATCTAACAAACGTGCGGCAGGGTTAATATATGTGAGCCATCTGAGACCTATATAACTGGACGAAATATATACAAATAATACGAAACATATAATAGCACAAATCTGAAAACATACGAATCTCTTTGTGTGTCTAGCCGCCAACTTCAACAGGAATGGAGTACAAAGGTAACAGAAAAATAGACTGGACAGAAACCATACCCGCTTAAAACGAAGAAGAACAAGACAATAGTGTTACCAAAATCATAAGTATAAGTAATTCCCATTTCTTGATGAGGATAGTGATGCAACACTATCAAAAGAGCACAAATACCTCTTAAAGAGTCCGTTGGTCTGAATTTCTGTTCCATATCAGTTTTCTGTTCTTTGTTATAAACGTTAATACTCAATTTAGAGCGTACCCTTTTTATAAGGCATCAGAATGGATGCCT
>OLZB01000554.1_pt1 | contig 19687 bp, 10 predicted proteins | sample 1673421 | NCBI WGS metagenome assembly OLZB01 (sample SAMEA103958111, study PRJEB25191) | human gut metagenome | biome: human-associated habitat [ENVO:00009003]; feature: intestine environment [ENVO:2100002]; material: feces | place: Germany | collected 2013/2015
ACTTCTCATAGTATTTTTCTAAAAGATAATAAAACATTATTTATATATACCGATAATAATGATAGTTATATATTATTTAATACGCAGACAAAAACATATCAAGAAATAAAACCAAATATAAAACTTAGTTCTGTATGGAATATATCTTTACTCGAAAATGGTAATATAATGTTTTTTAGTGCATCTAAAGAATCAATAAATATTGTTGAACTCGATCCTCATAAAGGTTTTGGTATTGTAAAACCGTATACTAGCCCGAATTTAACTTGTGCTAGCGTTATAAAGTTAGATGGTAATAATTTATTATATATCGGTGGTACAAAGGTACATCATGATGGATTGATTTCATTTGGATATTATTATGGTGCATCAGACAAAATATATTTGTGGAAAACGAAAAAGGAGAATAACTAATGGTTGCAAATGCTGTACTTGAAAACTCTGAAAATCAAAATTACAATGATGAACAAATAAAACGGTTGGCTGCATTTTTTGCAGATAAGGTATATAACTCCTATGTAATTAATTCTACAATATCGTATAACACTGAAGAATGGATTGTAATATATGAACAGCATAACAATACCGGTATCGATGCATCAGGATTTGATGGCTCCGTATATTTAAACCCCAATACAGGTCAACTTGTAGTTGCATTCCGGGGAACAGAATTTACAGCAGATGAGCGAGGCTATCGAGATGCCATCAAGAATGATGTTTTAGGTTTTGGATATAATAAAGAGCCGAAACAATATGAAGATGCTGAAAATTTATTAAAAGAAGCTATTGACATATTAAATGATGGATATTGGGACAATACTCTAACAGGCGAACGATATACCTTTTCAAGTGCCCCGTCAAACCTAATAATCACCGGGCACTCACTTGGCGGAGGTTTAGCACAATTGATAGGGGCTCAAGAAGAGTATAAGCAATATCAAGTACATACGTTTAATGCAATTGGTGTCGCTCAAATGGTAGATAATCTAAGCAAAGAGGGATTTAATTTTTCCGGAGATTACAGTAATATAACAAATCATGTTATATCCCGCGACTTTGTATCTACTATTTATGATCATTTAGGTGAAGTTATAGTCTATAAACCGTCTTTAGAAAACAGATTGACAGCCGGCGATTATATTCCATTTAACTTTTCTAAAAAGGGAAATGGAATTCTAGGTACAATATATCCGGCATTAGGTAAGGCTTTTAAAGGTCATACAATTACAAATTTTACATCCAGTAGTTCATTTGAAATAGAAGATAGCAGTTTTACGTTTCAGTCAGTATGCTCTATCCTAAGGAAATTAAAAGGCGGGGTTGTTACAGAAGAAGCACTAGCTCCAGTATTAACACCAATAATTGAAGTAATGTTTGGTACAGCTTATTCGGCTCAAAAAGTATTGCATATATTTGGAAAAGAAGATGGTATTCCAACAGGTTGGGCTGCAAATTTAACAGATACTTCATCTACAACACTAGAAGGTTATGTTGCAAATGTAGATATATATTATGATCAAATATGTAATATATTAGTTGATAATGACTGGGCGGCTGTAATAGTAAAGGCAACAAACTCATATGATCAAGAAGATACAATATTCATATCAACTGCAGAGGATGCTAAATCAACAATAACTGAAATAAAAAACGGCTATGAGGTTTATGATGAAGCAACAGGCATGTACGAATATTATAATGGTTATAATTATTTTGAAGCATATTATAAAGGTTGTGAGTTAATATATGATGAAGTAGGTGTATATAGACCTGGTCTAGATGCCTATATTGGAACAGGAACTGTAGATATACTAAAAGAATTGTTGAACACAGAAAATAACGATACATTATTTGATTATATTCAAATATTAGAAAACGAAGCCGGTGATTCTACAGTATTGATATCTGAAAACGGTGGTGATGTAGGTGGTGAAGCCGGTTATGATAAATACATTCTTCCAACCAATAAAGATGCATATGTGTATATATCTGATACAGATAAACATGGGGTTTTAATTTCCGGAAATGCAAAGTTGCTGGGTACTGATAATTATATTGGCGGCGACTTATGGATAGATGATGCCGGTAATCGATATAAATGGAGCGGGATAGGTAATGAAACGTTAGTAATAAATGATACAATTTCAATAAGTAATTTTAATGTGGGAGACTTAGGTATATTTTTATCAAGATTTCCTATGAATACCCATGAAGCAGTTGATCCACTGGTAATAGATTTAAATGGGGATGGAATAACCTTATTACCAATAGACGAATCAGATGCTTATTTTGATTTGAACGCAGATGGAAGCAGAGAAAAAGTTCAGTGGGTAGATCAGAATGATGGTTTTTTAGTTCTGGATAGAAATTCCGATGGAGTGATTAATAATATAGATGAATTGTTCGGAAACCCAAATACAATAGGTTTTGAAGATTTATCTCAGTATGATGATAATTCAGACGGAGTTATCGATTCAAATGATGTAAAATTTTCTCAAATGCGTGTATGGCAGGATATAAATTCAAACGGGTTGCTTGAAGAAGGAGAATTAACAACATTAGCAGAGCGGAATATAAGTAAAATAAATCTAAACTATGAAGCTGGTGACGATGAAACTTTTGCCGAAAAATCAACTGTCGAATATACAGATGGAACTACCGGTTTGATTCAGGATATAAATTTAGAGGTGAATTATATGAATACAAAATATGAAACACCCGAAAGTATTCCGGAATCGGTTGTAGAGTTACCTCAAATCCGCGGATCAGGCAGTGTAAAAGATTTGTATAGCTCAATGATAGCGGATACTGATTTACGGACGTATGTAGCAAATCTTGTAACAAAGAGTGCATTGGAAATATATAATGGTCTCGACACTCTGTTAAAAATGTGGACAGGTTTGGAGGATATTTCAAATGATACAATGAGGGGTTTGTCTCCTGAGTATCTTGTCGGCATTGTCGAAAAATTTTATAACAGACAGTATGTGGATGAAGAAACTGGTAGTTCTGTTGTAGAAAATCCTAATATTGCAAACAGCTTACAAACTAATTATGAATATATTAAAACAAGAGTCGTTACGGATATTATTTTACAGTCAGGAACGTATAGTTTTCTGGACGGTATAGAATATGATATAGATACTAATACGTATTCATTAAACGTATCTAAACAGGTAATTGATGACGGTATTAAAAATTACGTTCAAAATATTGGCGAAGTTGAAACAGCTGTTTTGGCAATAGTTTTAGATGGATTACGCAGGAAGTATGTTTATGATTTTGATTCTTCAATATTATCTGATGAGTGTACAGATAAACAAAAATTGATTTTATCCGGAAAATATTCTGTTAGACTTGATAATATATTGACAGAAATGAACGACTTGTTTGTTGCGGCGGAAAACGGAATAACAATGACAGATGCCCATGGTTCAGATGTTTATATTATGAAAGATGGCGATAATGTAATAACTGATACAGCCGGTAGTAATATTTATTATCTCGGCAGTGGTAATGACTCTGTTTATAATGAAGCTCTGGATTGTTATACTTTTGTACAGGCAGGAGCAGGGAATGATAATATATATATATACTCAAATGGTTCTGTTGAAGCATATGGAGAAAACGGAAATGATGAAATAGAGGTAAGCTCTAGTGAAAAAGCTGTTGTTTCAGGTGGGTTGGGTAATGATATAGTCCGATTATCTTATACGAATGCCGTTTTTGAGTATAATTTGGGTGATGGTAATGATTTACTGATTTTAGATAATGAGAGAAATGATATATCAATCAGATTTGGAGAAGGTATTAGCTGGGAAGATTTAGAATTCTCACAGATTACAGAAACTATACTTGATGAATGGAATAACTCTAGTACTTCTGAAAGTTTATTAATAAAGGTTAAAAATGATGAAAATACAATTACTGTACGATATTGGTTTGGTGGAGAATCTGGAGAGTATAGTGATTCAACAAATTATAAAGTAGATAAATTTATATTTTCAGATGGTAGCATCTATACCAGAGATGATATTCCAGGGGAAGTGTATATAGGAACGGATGGGGATGATACTTTAGAAGGCACAGTGCTGAATAATACATATAATGGCCAACAAGGTAATGATGTATCATTTGATCCAGAAGGCAAGGATATATATATATTTAATCTTGGAGACGGTAAAGATACAATTACAGATGTAAATGGAGTTGATAAGATAGTATTTGGAGAGAATATAACCATTGATGATGTGGAATTTTATAGAGAGCAAGATCCGAATAATAGTGATTCATGGGAACCAACACTATATGATGATTTGGTAATAAAAATTAAAAATACATCAGATGAAATTCGTATAAAAAATTATTATTATGAGGAGGAGTCTAATGGGGAATACATATATAAATATCAAATAGAAAATATTGAATTTGTTGATGGTACAATTATTAATGCTGCAGATATTGAGAATTTGAGAATATTACCGTCAACTTCTGCAGATGAATATGTGTATGGAAAAATACAAGATGATACTTATACATTATCTGGAAATGATACTGTAATTGATATTTCAGGCAATGATATTTATGCCTCAACTTCAGGGAATCAATATATTATAGATAAAGAAATTCGTGATGTATCTGATATTGCAGAACCATATGATGAAGAAAAATTTGAATCGTATCAAGAATATGAAGAGTATTTAAGTACATTATCATTAGGCAGTGACGTTTATAATTTAGGAAGTGGAAATGATACAATAGTGGATGAGAGTCCTGGTAATGATATAATTTATTCCGGAGCCGGAAATGATGAAATAACAGTAGGAGGAGTTTCTGCTATCGTTTATGCTGAAGAAGGAGACGATAAAGTAACGGTTACCAGTGGTAATTCCATAGTATCAGGCGGAGATGGTGATGATTTGATATCCGCAGAGGGGTATTATGGGTATATAAGGAAAACCTCGATTATGGGAGATGCTGGTAATGATTATATTAAAGTTTCAGAATTTGCGGAAGCAGAAATTATCGGGGGTATTGGCGATGATCAGTTAGAGTTTAGGGGGGATAAGTTAGTATATAATTTTAACATTGGAGATGGCAGTGATATAATTACATTTAATTATCAGTATAAGACTTGTGATAGTAAAATTAAGTTTGGCGAAGGTATAACTTGGGATGATTTAATCTTTACACAAAAGGATGAAATATTAAATCAAGAAGAAGTTGATTTGTATGGTGTGGAACCTGAATATTCTGCAGGTTTGTTAATATCAATAAAAGGTACAGAGGATTCTATTACTATTAGATATTGGTTCGGTAAACGTTCTGAATATGATGAAAATTATATTTATCAGATTGAAAAATTTGAATTTAGTGATGGTTCAGTTTACACAAAAGATGATATAATTTTAGGTGAGCCAATGCCGGATATAGAAGATAATGTATATAATTTTAATAAGGGTGATGGTTCTCTTGTTATTCGAGATTATTATGGTAATGATAAAATTATTTTAGGTAATGGAATTACAAGTGAAGATGTAGAATTTTATCGAGTTCAGCATGAATATGATGAGGGTATAGCGGATAATTATTGGGCATCACAATTTGATGATGATTTGCTTATAAAATTTAAAAATAGTGATGATGAAATTCGGGTTATGAATTATTATAGTTTGTTCTATGATTATGATGAAACAGGCACTTCTATTATAGAAGATAGCCCTCATAAAATAGAAATATTAGAGTTTTCTGATGGAAGTGTTTTGACTCCAGCAGATATAGAATCTATGAGGATAGTTCTTCAGACTCCAGGAGATGATTATATAGTAGATAAAGGTCAGGATGATATATATAATATAGAAGGAAACGACATCATAAATGATTATTCCGGAAATGATATATATAATTCTACATCTGGGGGTTCATCTATTGTTGATATGATTTCTATTCAGGATATGTATTCTTATGAAATGTTTTATACTGAAGAAGAATATGGCTCTTATGAAGGATATAAATCATACCTTGCAACATTATCATCAGGAAATGATAAGTATTATTTAGGTTCTGGTATTGATAATATTGATGATTCAAGTCCTGGTGATGATATTATTTACTCTGGGTCAGGAGATGATTATATTTATGCATTTGCACCTGGTATTGTAACTATTTATGCAGAAGATGGGGATGATTATATATCCGTTTATGATAGAGATTTTGCATTCATTTATGGAGGTAATGGGTCAGATACTTTAAATATAAGCGGGAATAATAATGCTAATTTGTATGGAGACTTCGGAAACGATTATATTATGGTAACCTATAACAGTAATATAAATGTATATGGAGGGGAAGATTCAGATACCATAAGTGTTGAAGAAAGCTCTGATTCAAATATAAATGGTGATTCTGGAAATGATATTATAAGTATATTAAATTGTAATAATTTAGTTGTATCTGGTGGGATTGGAATAGATAATATTGAGTTAACCGATTCTAATAATTCTATAATATCTGGTAATGCCGACGATGATACTATAACGCTTTTATCTGGAGATAATAATACTATTTATTCAGGAACAGGTAATGACACTATAATTGCTTCAACCAGTTATGATTATGAATCTTCTATTTCTATTAATATTAATGGAGAAGATGATAATGATAATATTTCTGTTACTGGATATAATGATGTAACTATAGATGGCGGTTCCGGAAATGATGAGATTTTGGTACAATATGTGAACACCTCTAATGTTTCCGGCGGTGATGGTAATGATATCATAAATACAGATGGGGTATATGATGCTCTTGTAGTTGGCGGCTTGGGGTCAGATACTTTAAACCTTCATAATTGTAATAATATAGTAATTGAATTTAATTTGGGTGACGGTTCTGATACTATATATCTTAATAATCAGAATACAACAACACTTAAGTTTGGAGAAGGTATAACTTGGACAGATTTAGAGTTTCAATATGAAAAAGTTATATTGGAAGAATATTCGTGGGATACTACAGGCGAAAGATCTATATATGAAGAGAATATGATTATAAAAGTTAAGAATTCAGAAGACCAGATAACTGTTAAATACTGGTTCGGAGCCCAAAATGTTGATGGTTATGATGCAGGTAATAATTATAAGATTAATAGTTTTGAATTTGCAGATGGTTCAATATATACAGCAGATGATATTATTGAAGACTTAATTCATAGGTCTAATGCAGTTATAGGAACATCAGATGCGGATATTATTAGTGGCTCATCAAATAATAATATATATTATCTTGGTAAAGGTAACGATACAATTATAGAAAACTATGCAAGTGATGATATTTATATATTTAATAAAAGTGATGGACATGATAATATTACGGATTTAGGCGGTTCTGATATTATACATTTCGGGGAAGGTATTACTCAAGAAGAAATTTTGTTTACTAAAGATAATAATGATTTGATAATGTCTTTTAACGATTCCGAAGATAATATTACTATTAATAATTGGGGAAGTAGTTATGATAATCAAATAGAAAGTTTTAAATTTTCAGACGGAACCTCTATAACAAATATAAATGCATTAATTTATAACTATAAGGGAACTTCAGAATCAGATACAATAGTTGCAAATACTCAGAATAACTTAATAGACGGCGGAGAAGGTTCTGATATTATGTTTGGAGATTTGGGCAATGATACATATATTATAGATAATGTTAATGATGTTGTTATCGAGTATACAAATGAGGGTATTGATACAATAGAATCAAGTGTATCATACTCATTGTCTGAATATGTTGAAAATATAACATTAACAGGCGATACCAATATCGATGCCTCTGGAAATACTCTTAACAATATTATCAGAGGGAATAGCGGAGATAATATATTGTCAGGTGGTGATGGTGATGATACTTATATATTTGGACTGAATAACGGAGGAAATGATACAATAATAGATGAATTAGGAAATAATGATGTTATCTTTGACGATACTGTTTCAAAATTAGATATAGCAATATATAAAGATGGTAATAGTTTGGTTATTGATTATGGTAATGAATCAGGTCAAGATAGAATTTTAATTCAGGATTCATCATCTGTTGATAAAATCGAATTATCAGATGGAAGTTATATTTCTGATGAAGATGTTAATTTGATTATTCAAAATATGACTGCATATGCACAAAATAATTCAATAGAATTTACAAGTATTGATTCTGTTAAAAATAATGATGACTTAATGAATATAGTTGCCTCTTCTTGGCAAGGATAATGATATTTTTGATACTTAAAAAGGATGAAGTTTTGAAACTTCATCCTTTTAATTTACCTAACACTGATACCTTCATCCAAATATTTAATTATCGGATATATGAAGAATTCAATAATTCTGCGTTTTCCTATTTCAATTTCAGCGTTAAGAGTCATTCCTGTAGCTAATTTTTGTTCTTTACCTTCAATTATTAGGGTATCTTGTTCTGGCTTAATATAGATTTCGTAGATAGGTCCAAGTTGTTCATCTTCTATACTGTTTTGAGATATAGATTTTACTTTTCCACGTAAAATCCCGTATTTTTGGAAATCGTAGGTGTCTATTTTAATAGAGACAGGCATGTCAGGCTGTATAAACCCTATGTCCCTGTTAAGAACTTTTGCTTTAATAAGTATAGGAGTTTTAGTTGGAGTTAAAGCTATGAGTTCTTGAGCAGGGGTAACAATACCACCTATTGTATGTATCATCAGTTTATCGATATAACCATCGCAAGGAGCTGAAATTTTTTGGTTAAGATTACTAAATTCTATTTGTTCCTTTGTAGCAGTAAGTTCATTTATTCTCTTTTGAGTTTCAGAAAGTGAATTTAAGTTTTGAAGTTTAAAGTCGGCCTGCATTTTAGATATCTCATTTTGAACTTGTTGTTTTTGAGCTTGCAGACGTTTTATTTCAGCATCAGTACGATTTACGGATTCGGTTAAAGTTGTTGTTTTCTCTTTTGCTTCCTGGTATTGATTATATGCAATAACATCAAGAACATTTTTCAATCGTTTTTCTCTGTCTTTAGCATTTATCAACTGAGATTGATAATCTCTTTTTTGAGCAAGAGAAGACTCAATCTGCCTGTTAATTTGGTTAATTTCTTGCTGTTTTGCATTAATAGAACTATTTAATGCTTGTAAATTTTGTTGATAAATTCTTTTTTGAGTTTCTATGTCTTCTCTGTTATTCTCATTAGTTGGATTAAATAGCTTACCTGTTCCGCCGGCATTTAATCTTTGTGCTTCAATTTTACTTTGTTCTAAGTTTTTAGTTGCGTTATCAAGTTGAGCATCTGTAGTTGAAGAATCTATTTCAATAAGCATTTGCCCTTTTTTTACAAAATCTCCTTCTTTAACTAAAATTTGTTTTATAACACCTGTTTCAAGCGGTTGTATAATTTTTGCTTCCCCATCAGGAATTACAATACCTCGTGCATTTACAACGATATCTACTTTCCCGATAAACAGCCAAAGGGTAGTTATTATGATAAGTGAAATTACGGTCCAGAAAGTAAATCTTCCAAGCGGACTTACCGGTGCTTCTTCTATTTCGCTGAGTAAGGGTTTAAATTCATAAGAATCATTTATTTTTTTTATGCTGTTAAGTACTAGATTTTTTATCTTATGCCACATTTAGACCTCCGCCTTGCTGACTGTATAGGAATTTATAATATCCTTTTTCATTTTTCATAAGTTCATCATGATTTCCGGCTTCTATAATATGTCCTTTATCCATAACAAGAATAACATCGCAACTTCTTACGGCAGAAAGTCTGTGAGCTATGATAAATGTTGTCCTGCCTTTTGTAATTTTATTCATATTATTTAGAATTATTCTTTCGGATTCATAATCCAAAGCTGAAGTCGCTTCATCCATAATAAAAATTTTCGGATTTGTTATAAGAGCTCTTGCGATTGCAATTCTTTGTTTTTGCCCTCCGGATAGACTTGAGCCTCTTTCCCCGATAATTGTTTCATAACCTTCAGGAAATTCGGAGATAAATTCATGAGCGCCGGCTATTTGTGCGGACTGCATAATGAGTTCTATAGGAGCATCAGGTTTTGGTAAAGATATATTTTCCCTGATTGAGCCTGCGAACAGGTAATTTTCTTGCAATACAACGCCTATATTATATCTGAGCCAGGAAGGATTCATTTGTCGAACATCAACTCCGTCTATATATATAGTTCCTTCATTTGGCAGGTATAACCTCTGAATGAGTTTTGTTACAGTACTTTTACCGCTGCCGCTTTTACCTACAATTCCAACACTCATTCCCGGTTTTATAAAGAAATTAAAATGATTTATTGCATAAGGAAGATTTGGTGCATATTTAAAACATAAATTGTCAAATTTTACGGCACCGTGTATTTGCGGAAGGGTTATACTTTTACTTGACTGTATTTCAATAGGATTGTTTAATATATCTCCAAGCCTATCAATCCCCAGAAGACATTGCTGAAATTCATTCCAAAGGTTAACTAGTCTCAGCACCGGAGCGGAAAATTGATTTGAAAACATTTGAAAAGCTATTAACTGACCTATTGTAAGTTTATTTGCAATTACAAGTTTTACTCCAAAATAAAGTATACTTATTGTCATAGCCTTTTGCAGCATGTTTGAAACTGCACTTGCGATATTTCCCATATTGGATAGTTTAAAAGAAGAGCTAATGTATCCGGCAAGATAATTTTCCCATTTCTTTTGCATACTGCCTTCTATAGCAAGGGCTTTGACTGTTTGAATTCCGGTAACGGATTCTACCAGATAGGAATTGGACTGTGCTCCCATTTGAAATTTCTTTTCTAATCGCTCTCTTAATTCAGGAGTTATTACAAGGTAAAGGATTGCAATAATCGTAATGAAGATGATAACTGTAAAGGTTAAAATCGGACTATATATAAACATCATAATAAGAAATACAAAAGAGAAGAATAAATCAAGGATGACAGATACGGATTTATTGGTAATAAATTCTCTTATTTGGTCAAGTTCCCGAACTCTTGTAATAATATTACCGACTTTTCTGTTTTCAAAGTAAGTAAAAGGCAGAGAGAACAGATGTTTAAATAATTTAGCACCTAATTTTGCATCTATCTTGCTGGCTGTATGTAAGAATATATATTTTCTGGCAAAATTTAACAGCAATTCAAAGATCATTACGACAACAAATGCAAAAGCAAGAACATCAAGAGTCATAATGCTTCTGTGGACAATGACTTTATCTAAAATAACCTGAGTAAATAATGGTGTTACTAATCCAAAAAGTTGTACAATAAAAGATCCCAGCATTACTTCAGTGATTACTTGTTTATAAGCAATGATTTCATTAAAGAACCATTTAAACCCGAATTTAATTTGAGAATTGATTAATTTATGAGAAAGAATAATAAATTTATTATTACAGAGCTTTTCAAGTTCATCAAAGGTAATTTCTTTAGTTTGTTTTTCTTCAATAGAAAATATCAGAACATTTTTTGTGTCTGTATTTACTTTAAGCAGGACTGCGTATTTCGTATCTTTTAAAAGTATTATCGCAGGAAGGGGATATCCTTGAGTTAATTCTTCCGGTGAAAGTTGTTTAATTTTAGATTTGAAGTCAAACCGCTTCATTATACGCAGGAGTTCGTCAATTTCAATTTCTTCGTTATTTAGGCTGTATTCTCTAATGATAGAGCGTAAATCTAAACTTATCCCGTTAATTTTAGCTATTGTATCAAAAGCAATAAGTCCTGTTTGCATTTTTCTTTTCCTTTATTATTGATTATGCTGCCCAAGAGTTAACTACCAGATTCATTAAATCAGGATTATCTTTGACATCTGCAACTGAATTTATAGAGATTCCATTATCTGTAGCGTATGCAGATATATCCAGAACTAATTTATTTAAATTATTAGAGTGATCCATATAAAATGCGAGGTCTTCTAAATGTATACCATCCCCAAACTTAATGGAACCAGTGCCCTTGTAATTGTAAATGGTGTCGTTTCCGTCGCCTTTATTGAAAATATATGTTTCATTAATCTTTTTCATCATTCATTAACTCCTATAGTTTTCCGTTATTTTCGTTTAAGACTTTCATTTTATACCTTGCAACAAAATATTTAATTTGATTCTGTTCAAGGTCTTCTTTCTTTTTCAATAATTCAATCTGTTTTTTTATGCAATCAGAGCGTGCCGCTATGCCGTTAGCATTTAATCTTCTCAAATTATCCAGATTCTTGTTAACTAAGGCTAGGGTTGTCGCATTATTTTCAGCTTGCACTATTGCGTTTTGGGAATCCAGCTGTATTTGTTCGTACTGCTTTTTAAGTTCAGCAATCTGTCTTTCTTTTTCAATTTTTGCTTTTTCTATCTCAAGTTTTTTCTTGGAAATAGTGTTAAGATTTTTAAATCCGTCAAATAAGACCATTGATGCAGAAAATCTTATAGTAAAGCTTCTTTGGCTTACATCTCCAAGTCCGTTAAAAAAGTTACTCGGGTCAGAACCATAAAAATTGTACCTCGTATCAAATCTGATTTTAGGATAATTGATTTTCTTTTGAATTTCATATTCTTTTTTCTTTTTTAATATTTCTAAATCAGCTGCTTGAGCTTCAAAAGAGTCTTCCGGAATAAAATCTAAAACTTCTACGGAAGCCTTTAATAAGCCATTCTCGGCCTCTAAAACATCAGGGTTGTCCGGGAAGTCCTGTAATATCAAATTGTTAGCGTCATACTCTTCATTTGTATAAAAAGACACTTCTGTCAACTTTTTTGCTAAATTATTGTTAATCTCATCTAATTGGGTTTTAGTTTCTGAAGCCTCAATTTCACTGTCAACAAGGTCTACATCAGATAATTCTCCAGCCTTTTGTAATCTTTTGTTAATATTGATAAGTTCATTTTGCAGAGATAAGGTTTCGGATTTAATCTGAGAACGTTTATATAAGTTCAGAGCATCACCGTAAATGTCTGCAGCATCAATTTTAAGATCCCTAGAGTCTTTCTGTAAAAGTAGTGTTTTTTGTTTATCGTCCGCTTTTGCTATATCCAGTTGTTTTCGTCTTACTCCGAAGTCAAAAATATTATATGACAAACCTATTGCTGCCATATCCTGATAGTAACTTCTGTTAAGTAAAATTTCATTACCTACTGCTGTAATTTGTGAATTTCCATTAGTCAAATCGTTATATCTTTCTGTTGTCGCGAAGGCACTTAGTGTTGGATAATATCCCGCCTGTGCTTCTTTAACTCCTTTTTGAGAAATTAGTGCTTCTACCTGTGAAATTTTTAATTTGTAAGAATTGTTGAGAGCCGTAGATAAAAATTTATTAAAATTAAGTTCTTCCCCAAGAGTTGGAATAGTTGTAAATAGATATAAAATAAATAGTAAAATTTTTTCACTTCTTTAGAAATAACCCATTAAAATTGCTCTGTTGTCAATTTATGAAAATTTAAAATTAATCACTAAAAGAGAATAACTTTTCATTATTTTACCACTATAGAGAAAGAATTGTAAATATGTTAGTTCCTATTTAGTTTTGATTTGAGATATTTCTTAATAAATAGGTAATATATTGTAAAAAATACTTAAGTATTTTTACGGGCTTGAAAAATATAAGAAAATATGTAATATATTATATATGGAGTTTGAATGCTTATATGAATTTATTAAATGAAAAAATTACATATGTTATTGCCAATTATAATTACCAAGATGTAAATGAGTTTGATAGAGACTTTAAGAATAATAAAAATATTGAAATTTTGGATTTAAATATTCAGGATATAGATGTAAAAATAGAGCCACAAAATGTGGTGCCTATTATGCAAATACCTCTAAAAGCATATAATATAAATAATTGTATTCAGTTAGTATACTCTCGTTTTGATGTCCGATTGGATATTTTTTCAAATGATTATAAGAAGAGTAAAGATATTTTGGATTCTTTATTACTAGTTTTAGCTCAATTTAAATTATCCGAGATATCTGCAATTGGTATTAATTATGATGTTGAGTGTAATACTGGTGATAGAAGACTATCTATTTTTAATACAACAATTAATGATGATAAGATATCAAAATGGTCTTCAAATAAAGGCTTTAAATTATCTATTCCTTTTGAATTAGATGAATATGAAACTATTGCAACTTATACTATAAAAAAGTTACATGGTGGTAAATTGCCAGATAATAATTTTGAAGATTATGTTTATGGCATATCAGTGAATTATAATTTTACCTTAACAAAAGACAAGGGTGATATAAGTGCTTTATTGACAAGGTTAAAGAATATTGTTTCTTATACTGAATCATTGCATGAGGACTTTAAGAAAAAGTGTGAAGAGATTACGAATTTATGTTAATTGAAGAAAAACAAGATAGTATTGAACAAAATGAACCTATAATAACAACAGGTGGCTGTTTTATTATTAATGATGGTAATAAGTTAAAAAAATATAGAGTTAGTGGTGGCGAACCCTGCCTATATTCTACAATTTCTTTAGATCAAACTCCAGATTCTACGAAACCTGGAGTTTATGTGCCAGATTATTTGGCTCAAGAAACGGTTTTGGCACGAATAATTGATATTTTTCACGATGATGAAGGAAAGCGCAGAGCTAAAATAGAAGTATTTCTTCCAAAGGGAAAAGTAGAAAAGGTGTTAAGTACTGTTAATGTTGATATGTTAGAACGTTTAAATTTGCTTGATTTAGGCACAGAGTTTGATATTCAATATACAGTTAAGGAAGATTGTACTACTACTAAATTTTTAAAAAGACAAATTGAAGAATTTGAAGAATTGTTTGATTTGTATGATGAATTTCTTGATTATTAATAGGATTAAAGGTATCGCATGTTAGATTTGTATTTTTTTAATGTTGGACATGGTGATTCTATTGCTATAAATGTTGATAATCATTGGGGGATTATCGACTGTAATAAAAATTCTTATACAACTGAGCCAAATGTTTTAAAATTTTTGAGAGCAAAGAATGTTAATAAATTACAATTTATATGTGTAACTCATCCACATAGAGATCATTTTTATGGAATAGATGATATCATAAATTTTTATGGAGAAAATATTGAGGAGTTCTGGATATATGGTCTTGGGACCAATAATAAAAATGAAACTGATAAGAAATCTTCTTTAGCAAATGGATTATTCCTTTTTGCTAAACTAAATAAAAGAAATAACTTATATAAAACTAAATTAAAGAAAATAAATATTAATGCGTTTTTTAATATAGGTAGTGCAAGAGTACGTTTTTTTAATCCGACAAATGAACTTCTGGAAGATATAAGAATGCAGAGTATTCTCGATACGCAATCTAGTGTATATAATGATTTATCCATAGTTATGTATATTGAGTATAATGGGCGATATATTTTTTTACCAGGTGATATTGGGGGAGATATTTTATTGAAATTCTGTAATAGTGTATCCTTGAACTCTAATATTGTTAAACTTTCGCATCACGGATCTAAACCTAATAATCCTATAAGAGTTTTGGATAAGTTATTTGTGTTAGATTCTAAATATGCAATAATTTCATCTGGAAGAAAATATAAACTTCCAAGTAAAGATATTGTAAAATACCTTAGAGATGAATTGGGGGCAACGGTTTATATTACAAAAGATTTAAATCGACCTCAACAATCGAATCAAGTTGATATGAATATTGATTTAGGAGAAAAAGGCAATTCTTGTCTTGAAGGTTTACTTCAAGATTTAGAAGATGATAAGCCTGAAAATATAAATATAAACGATGGATATATTAAAATAAGTATTGATGATTCTGGTAATATTTTTGAAAATATAGTACCACATATTGTGTAAATATTTATAGTTTGGCATCAAGTATCACTAAAGGGATAAACTGAGTTGCCCGAAATACTCAAACCATCTGTAACAAATAATCAAACCATGTGTTCTTTTACAGCTGAAAAGTGGCTTTGTGTTTAGGTTTCAACCTGCCGGAAGTGTCCGAAAATAATCAAACCAAATTATTTGAAAAGTCCACGAAGTGTCCGTTGAAGTCTACCCCCCTCGACTTTTGGTTGTAACCCTTATGTGGCGGAAGTTTAGGACATATTTGAATTTGTACGAATGGTTTGATTATTTTCGGCAAGGACATTTGAAATTTGTCTTGGATTATTCGGGGTGCAGGCGGAGTAATGTCCGACCTGCACCTTACGGGTTACGCTCCGCTTCACCCTACCGAAAATTCGCTAACCGGAAGTTTTTTATTAAGGTTGTAAAATAACATATAAGATGAATACAAACATACAGGTCGGAATTTTAGACAGGATAAGTCGGAAGCAGAGATTATATATGTTTGAATTTTTTTGGAACTTGTATCTGCGCAATTTTTATTCCTCAAATTCAATAAAATCGTTAAGTATAAAAATTGGCAAACTCTAATACTGGCAATAATTACAGTGTAAATTTCAAAAATAACATCAAATTTGAGAATTTCTCATAGAAAATATTAATTTTGCAAATCTGCGGAACCAACTTTAAGGAACCTCTGGAGTGAAACTTTTATCTAATCGCAATTATATAAGAAGTTTTTTTATTTTTATTCTTAAACCGATGTTATTTTATCTCAATCAAATTGATGGTTTACAAATATAAGAGTTTTCTTGGTGAATTACAAAAATCCATGTTAATACGATTACTATTAATAAAAATGCTATTTTCTCACTTTACTGTTATTGTTTGATTTTGTAAACATATTTAAAATTTAAGCAGCTTTTTCATTCAAGTGTAAATGCTGTATAATTTCTCATAATACTTGACAATTGTTGACTAGCAAATTATAATCATAACCGAAAATTTAAGTGGACTTTTCCGGATTTAATCATCTTTTTGCCACACAGTTATCTTATGATAACTGTGTGGCATTTTGATTATCCGGATAAAAAGAAAAGGAGAAAATACATGCAGGCAGAGAATAAAATGGCAGTTACACCAATTGGTAAACTTATTTGTCAAATGTCAGCACCGCCTTTGATATCAATGTTTTTGCAATATTCTTATAATCTGATAGATAGTATTTTTGTTGCAAAACTTGGTGAAAACGCATTAACAGCTGTGTCTCTCTCATTTCCTATAACAACATTAATGAATGCGGCATCAATTTGGATAGGTGTTGGGGTGAATGTATTGATTGCCGGATACCTTGGGGGAAAAGCGCAAGATAAAGCGGATAGTGTTGTTACTCACGGAATTTTACTGTCCTTTGTTGTTGGTGCTTTGCTCAATATTCTGGTATTATTGATTATGAAACCTTACTTTAGGGCTTTTACAGGTAATGAGGAAATATATAAATTAAGTATAGCCTATATGGGTCTCTGTTCACTTATGCAAATACCAAATATGGTTCATATAGCTATTCAAAAAATGATTCAGGCTACAGGTAATATGGTTGCTCCTATGTGGTTTCTGATTGCAGGGGTTGTTGTTAATTTTATTCTTAACCCGATTTTAATTTTTGGAATTGGAGCTTTTCCAGCCTTGGGAATCTGCGGCTCTGCTTTAGCAACTGTTGCAGGTTATATGGTCTCTATGATTTTGGCATTTGCTTTATTACTTGGAACCAAACAAAAAGTACACTTTCAAATCAAAGGTTTTCGGTTGCAGAAACAAATAATCGGTAGAATCTTTGCATTTGGACTGCCATCATTTATTATGAATGCACTTAGTTCTTTTATGGTGACCTTTGTAAATCTTTTTTTGGCAGCATATTCTGCTACTGCGATTGCATTCTTCGGTGCATATTTCAAAATTCAGCAACTAATTGTTATGACAGTAAATGGTTTAATCCAGGGGTGTTTGCCTGTTATGAGTTTCAACTACGGGGCAGGAAACAGAGAAAGATTAAATTTAGCTTTCCGCTATGGCACAATTTTGGTTTCAATCATGATGATTATCGGTACAATAGTTGTAACTGTATATCCGTCACAAATTTTAAAATTATTTGCTGCTTCCGATGAAATGTGTTCTTTTGGGATATCCGCTATGCGGATTATGGCTGTAAGTTACCTGTTTTGTGGTATTTCTACAATGATTTCAACTTATTTTCAGGCTACGGGGAATGTATTGTCAAGTATTGGAATTCAACTTTGCAGGCAGCTGATTTTATTTGTTCCGGCTATGTGGTGTTTGGATAAGGTATTCCAAATGAATGGGATTTGGTATGCTTTTCCTGTTACAGAAGGAATCACATTAATTTTTGCCCTTGTCTTGATGGTGTTGGGTGGCTATTCCAACAATCATAGTATTTTCAAAATCTTAACGGAACAATTCAAACAGGAGAAATCATGAATAATACTTTTATGAAGGAAAAACCGATTATACCATTGATTTTATCAATGTCATTACCTATGGTTTTATCAATGCTGGTTAATTCTCTATACAACATTGTAGATAGTTATTTTGTTGCCAGGATTAGTGAGGATGCAATGACCGCACTATCACTTGTCTATCCTGTTCAAAATTTTATAAATGCAGTAGGGATTGGTTTCGGGGTTGGTATTAATGCGGTTATCGCTTTTTATCTTGGAGCCGGAGATAATAAAAATGCTGATAGGGCTGCTACTATAGGACTTCTATTGGCGATTATTCATAGTATTGTAATGACAATTTGTTGTATTGCAATTATGCCATTCTTTTTAAGAAAGTTCACTTCGTCAGAATCTGTGATTGAACTTAGCATTCATTATTCTGTTATTGCATTCTCTTTTACTCTGTTTGTTGTCGTTGGGATAACATTTGAGAAAATCTTTCAAGCCGCAGGTAAAATGAAAACAACAATGATAAGTTTGATGAGCGGATGTATCGCAAATATCATATTGGATCCCATACTGATTTTTGGTTATGGTCCATTCCCACAAATGGGGATTAAAGGAGCTGCATTAGCAACCGGAATAGGGCAGATGCTGACATTAATAATATATCTTGTTGTTTATTATATGCGGCCAATCTGTGTACATATTCGCAAGAAGTATATTTTATTTTCTCCTAAAATAGTATTGAAACTATACTTAATTGGGATTCCGGCTACGCTGAATCTTGCATTACCATCGTTATTAATTTCTGCACTAAATGCAATTCTGGCTGCTTATTCCGAAGTCTACATTTTAATTTTAGGTATTTATTATAAATTGCAAACATTTATCTATCTCCCTGCAAATGGTATTGTTCAAGGAATGCGTCCTTTAATTGGTTATAATTACGGTGCTGGTGAAAATAAAAGAGTCAATCAAATTTATAGAATTGTTTTGTATCTGAATTGTATAATTATGATATTGGGAACTATAATTTGCCTGTTTTATCCGGAGAAACTTATGGAACTCTTTACTCATACTGATTATACTCTCCAAGCTGGAGAAACAGCATTGAGAATTATATGCACAGGGTTTATTGTTTCTGCTGTGTCTGTTACTTCATCAGGTGCGTTAGAGGTATTAGGTAAAGGAATTCCGTCCTTGTTAATTTCGCTTTGCCGGTATATATTTATCATTATTCCAACAGCATTTTTATTAAGCCGAATATTAGGAGTAGTAGGGATTTGGCATGCATTTTGGGTTACTGAAGCTGTTACTGCCATTATTTCTGTTGCTATATACCGTAACGTACTAAATAAATGATTTAATTTA
>OLZB01000563.1_pt1 | contig 19499 bp, 18 predicted proteins | sample 1673421 | NCBI WGS metagenome assembly OLZB01 (sample SAMEA103958111, study PRJEB25191) | human gut metagenome | biome: human-associated habitat [ENVO:00009003]; feature: intestine environment [ENVO:2100002]; material: feces | place: Germany | collected 2013/2015
TATTGGTGTTTTTTTAATCGTCGGGAAAATAAAAATTTCCCCGACGACCTGATTAAGATTTTATTATACAAATTTCATGCAACAAACCATGTAAATCCTATTACATGCCTACTATTATCTTAGATACAGCTTGTTTGTTTCCAATGGTAACTTTTACCAAATAAACTCCTTCGTTTACATCGAAATTCATGTTCTGACTAGCAGCCACACGATATTGTGCCAATGCCCTTCCATCTATACCCAAAATTTCAAATATGGCAACTTCGTTCGAGGAGTTTTGCAAATACACGGTTTGTCCGGCAGCATACACTTTGTAATCATTTCCGCTTAAAACATTTTCAATGCTCGAAGTAGAACTTATTACGAAAGGACTTGCCAACCAGCCGTTATCCACAGCAGATACCGCAAATTCCACACCTTCGGTTTTAGGCATATACAAGTCATACCGATTGGTCGGAACCAACGGATATTGCGTTCCATATACTTTCAACGCACCTGTGGTTTTATCGGCAGGAAGTATGAAATTTATTTTACCATCGGGAGTCTTGACATAGATATTATATCGAATAGCCTCAGCCGGAGTCGTATCGTCAGTAGCTTTTTCCCATCTCAACTCATAGCAACCTTTGTCTTCATTGTAAATGGCCGTAAAGTTCTTAGGCGCAGCAGGTGCGGCATTGGCAATAACACCATCGTTGCCTCTATTAAATAAGATATAATCGGGCCAAGAACCCAATCCATCACCATCTGCCCCACCACCATCACGATAACCGAAGATACCCATATCGAGGAAACCGTCATTATCAATATTTACAAAAGTAGCCGATCCTCCGCGGCAACGAGCATCGTCGGGAATAAGCTCCTGCTTTGTAAATGAATTATCTCCATTATTATACATAAAGGTGGCATTGGTATTCCAACCCGTCATGAAATAATCATTCAACCCATCGTTATTCACATCGCCAATCGCCAAAGCACAGCCCCCACCGAAGAAATTGGTCTCGGCTTCCTCATGACGAGTAAATGTACCATCTTGATTATTGATATACAACTTTCCAAAAGCGGCCCAACCATTATTCACATCACGACCGATCTCAATGATATCGGCATATCCATCATTATTTACATCGATGAAAGCAGTTTCTCCTTGTTGATGTCCCACAAAGTCGATCCCCGTAACTTCGGTAAACGTATCATTACCATTATTTTTATATAATTTCGTTATCGATTTATACTCATCATGATATCCTGTAACCAAAATATCCATCCAACCGTCATTGTTGAAATCGGCCACATCAATAGAACCACCGTTAACACCGATGAAATTTTCTGTTCCATCTACCGGATTCTTTAATAGTTCAAACGTTCCATGATTATTTTTCATAATAGCACATACACGACCTTGTCCTGTTCCTCCCGTAATTTCTTCCCACACACCACCGGCGCTTCCGTTGATAAGCAAGTCGGTCCAACCGTCATTATTGTAATCGAAAGCGACAAGTAGCTTAGAGCCATTGTCATTCGATTCGGAACTAAGACCGGGAAAAGCCTCTATCATATCCCAGTCGGCCACGAATTTATAATCAGGAGCACCACTGTTCATAAATATGTCGGTAAACGCATCGCTACCGGATTTCCCGACAGTAATCAAATCGAGATTACCATCATTATCGATATCAATGAACACCGCAGAAGCTTGGCTTTTGGCATACAAGTCTTCCGACTCCGCAGTAACATCGGTATACGTTCCATTGGCATTGCCTTTGAACAAGCCCATACTGGGGTCAGCTTGTCCGGCAATAATAAAATAGTCCATAATGCCATCGTTGTTAAAATCGACAAACAACTGACGACCAGAGGCAGTCATTGGGAATCCACTTTCCCCATCTACCGGATTTCGTAAAATTTCCCAATTTACCGAATTTACGGCAAAACTCGGAATTACAGCTCCTACAAGAGCCAAAGAGAATAATAATTTTTTCATATTCGATAAGTGTTTTTATGGCGAGGTCTATTTTTATTTCTCTATCGGCAGAACAGACCTCTTAATCCTGCCGATAGAGAATATATAATCAATTTAATTCAATCCAGGATTTTGATCACCTTGCAAATGCGGGTTTTGCTTTATTTCCACCATAGGCACAGGGAATAAGCGATGTTGAGTTCCAATAGTCGGAGCCAAAGCCTGCCAACGGTTTCTCACTTTTACATACTCTTCAAAATGTCCGGTCCTCACAAGGTCCATACGCCGCCAACCCTCGCAAGCGAGTTCACGCATACGCTCATCGAGTATTTTCGTGCGGAATTCTTCGGCAGACATACCCGTGTCCCAAACATATTGAGCCGGAACCGTTCCACCGAAAGCACGAGAGCGAACAGTCGTATTCACCAATGTAACAGCACCTGACGTATTTCCTGTCTCGTTCATACATTCGGCCAACATCAACAACGCATCGGCATAACGGAAGTAGTACATATTTCCACCCGTATAATAAAAAGACTTAGTTCCATCGATACGCACATCTTCAAACTTTTTGAAATGGGGCTTCAATTGGTCTTCTCCAAAACCAGCAGATGGAACAGGCTGTTTGCCCTTATAAATAAAATCGGAGCGTATGCTGGCATCTTTTCTCAAGTCTCCCGGCTCGTATATATTCACGCAATAATCAGTCGGTAAAACAAAATCATATCCTCCATACATGCAATTGGGATCTCCGGAACAAGCACGAGTGCCTGCATACCATTGAGCCTCGTTAGAATCGGGCCATACATTATTGAAATAAAACGTGAATATTTCTTCTGTACTGGCCTGAGACGGTAAATTTCCCATTACTTTGTTGGCATCGAACAAATCGGCATAATTGTTTTCAAGAACAAATCCGCCTCTGCTTTTCAAATCTGCGCTTCACCGAAATCTCTATATCCTGACTCCACAGGAGCCGACATATATACCTTCGCCAACAACATTTTTGCGGCCCAAATCGTAGGGATACGTCCATCGGCCGCTCTTTTTTCCGACAAGTAAGTAAGAGATACCTTCAAATCATCTGTAATCATCTTGTAGACTTCTTGCAATTCTTTGCGCGGCCCCAACTGATTCTGGCCGTCTACGATATTGGGCAATGGTAATTTGCCCCAATATTGAGTCAACTCAAAAAGAATACATGCCCGATAAAAAGATATCTGTCCCAAGAACACCTTATACTGCTCGGCTTCATCGGCAGAAGCAGATTTCAACAATCGATCGATATGCCATAACCCCTCACTTGCTTGCACAGCCACCGGCCAACGAATATTCCAAGCCTCTGCAATAGAAGTATTTTCAGAATCATAATATCCGTCATATTTATCGAACGCCGCCTGCATAGCATTTGTCCTTACCTGATACTCACCCTGCTGAGCCTCATCGGTTCCTAAAATCGTGTAAAAACCTTTCCGATTCACACGAGTCGCACGCCATTGATAGTACAGCCCATAAACAAAAGCTTGCACATTCTCTGGTTTTTCAAAAACCTGTTCGCTCGACAAACTGGTTTGCGGATCTTGCTTCAAAAAACCGTCTTCGCAAGACGATACAAAAATCGACAGAAGCAACGCTATAACGATATATCTATTAGTTTTCATATTCCTAACTTTTAATTTCTTAGAATGATATATTTAGACCGACAACATACATACGCGTATTGGGATACCAATCCCCGGTTTCAGGATCGAATCCTTTGTATTTCGATGCAGAACGTGAAATTAAGTCATTATATTCCTGTGTTTAAGTTTGTTATTTTGCTCTGTAAAATCTGCGAGCAACAAACCAGCAACAGAATTGAACAGGCTTACTATTGAAAGCGGTTGCATCAAGGGATAAAGATAGCAATTTCAAAGTTACTTGTATAACGTTCGTGATTATTTCGCCGATTGTTTCTCTCCAATGTCGGATGCAGACACGAAAAAGGGCGGTCGCCGCCGCCCTTTGAGTTATTCATTTCCTGCCACTTTGTTTCTGTTCATAAAACAGTCCAAAATATACTTGCTATCGGGTGGTAGTGATGATTCAAATTTTGTCCCGACTATATAGGGGCCGAATATAGAAACGGCTATCTTGTTGTCTCCAAAAATTTGGGACACTTTTGAAATTTGCAGATTCTTGTCAAAACCTACATCACCATAAAACGTTATTTCCTTATCATTATCGGTGAAAGTACATTTGAAATATCCGCTATATTCACTCGAAGTGCCTATATATGAGGATTTATCAACTTTGTCGAGGGTTACATTTAGAAACATTATTTGGTGGCCTGCTTCTCGGTATTTTGCCACTAATTCATTGTGTAGAACGGTTTGCATATATTCCTTGTCTTTTGAAGATATACCGCACCCACACAATATGGCTCCCAATAAAATAATGAAGATGATTTTTTTCATATTACATACCTGATTTTAAGATTAAATATTCGACTTTTTTCAACCGGTCGAGGTATTCCATTTCTGCCGGAAATATCTCTAACGCCCTTAAAATTACCCGCCTTTCGTTGTGGTAGTCTTTCTGTTTCCTGTATAGTATCATCAACCGTTTGTATGCGTGATGCGCTGAATAGCCGAGGGAGATATTGATTTCATACGTGGCTATGGCATCTTCGATTTTTCCCGACTTTTCATAGGTAATGCCTCTGTTGTTGAGTTCCACACAATGTTCAAGTGCAGACCAACGCTTGCGGTTCTCGGCTCTAATTTGGGATAGCTGTTCCGGCGTTATCGAACCGGAGATGTGGTATTTTTTGTCGGGAGGAGATTGGGATTGTCGTTTCGAGTTATGGATGCCTTTCAACACGCCTCCGATAACGGCGACAACCAACCCGAATAATGTGAAATAGAAGAATGCGCCCATATTTTGTCGTTTTGGCGATACTATCGCCTTGATAGGGGGCACACAAAAAGAACGTGGGCGACCTTAGTTGGTTCAGAGGCATCGCCAAACGCCCATACTCTCAACAAAGGAAACGCCCACGTAGATACGCAGGCGTCCACCACTGTTTTTGAGAGTACTACGAAATTTTGGCGATTTTCTGAACCTCAAAACAATAGCAAACGCTATATTACAATATTTTGCCCCAAATATAAACAAAGTTTTTTATATGGGCAGGATTTTGAGGTTAGAATATTCTTTGCTACTCAATCAGATAAATCGCCGGACAATGGCAAAAATTTTTTTCCGATACACGACCACAATAATTGCCAGCACAATCCAAAAGCCTCTCATCTGTGTTTGTTGCCACCATGTCAATTCTCGTTCGACCGGTACGGACTTTTCTACAATTTTGTCCCTATACACGATACTATCCCGGTAGATTATCTCTTTTTCGGTTGGTACGGGCTTTTTCTGCGGCTTGTTTGCCAGCGAGTGGAACAATGCCCCGTCGGGAGTTATTCGAGCGTCAGAAACGGCGTATGACGTTTCCAAATGGCTCGTTGTATCTTGGACTGTCTGACGCTCGCTTTCAATCGGAACCTCGACAAACACCGTGTCCGGGATATACTCGGTACGGACAACTGTTTCCACCCGCACGCTGTCTTGTGTAGAGGTGGTAAGGTGGCGGGTCGGGCAACAGCCGACTACCGCCAGCAGGATTATAAAAAATACTATAATTTGAAGTCGTTTCATGTTTGTTCGTTATTTTTGTGTCGTTATGGAAACAAAGGAGTTTTATCAGTCGCTTATGGCTGTAATCGAATACATTGCGGCGGGGCATTCGGAAGTTACTTGCGAAAAAGGCGAGGAACTATCCGGGGAATATTGGCCTCGTATATATCGGCTGTTCTCGAATGAGCATGTCGGGGTCGGAATCAGCGGTGGCGATTTCCATATTACTCAGCCCCAATACCTCAGTCCTATTTACGCCGATTGCGGCCATGCCCTCGAAGAAATCGGAAAGAGGGAAGCGGACAGGCAACTTGATAATAGGGTGAAAGAATCCAATATCAAATATGCCCGTCGAGCCTTTGGGATTTCAGTAGGGGCACTCATAGTGGCTGCGACCTCGCTTGTTTGGCAACTCATCCAAGCGACAGCATGAACGATAGGAAAGCCAATGCTAATGCCGTCAAAGCTATGATATATGCCCTATCTACAATCTGTTCGTAGGTCGGTTTCTTTTTCTTCACGTTTCTCATACGATTTCGATTTGGATTGGTTCGCCCCGGTCGGAGGCCGCTTTGAGCATGGCATAGACCCGTCGGAATGTGGCCGTCGAGTTCAGCACCTTGCCGACCTCCTTGTTTTCGCCGACCAATATGCACCCCGCGCTATCCTCGGCGGTATTGCCGATATGGATCAGGATGCCGTCGAACTCCGGCACATTGAGTAGCCGTCGCAGAATTTGTACTGCGCCCGATCCTTATACTTCGGGGATTGGACTTTCAGCGTGATGGCGTATGTCCCGTAGGGGATAGCGGTTTCGGCGTAAACTTTCTTTTCGCCGTTGTCGAACCGCCCGTTTTTGTTCAGGTCTCGCACGGCATCTTCGATGGTGTCGCAGACCTTTTGTCCGTTGATGTAGAGCCAGCCGATGGTATAAGTTGGTTTCAGGGCTATTCGTTTGAGTAAAAGTTTCATGTCCTGGAAAGTCAGTTAGATAGTAATGTCGCTACCTGTATGCCGCATTTGCGGATGGATTTCCCGACGGCCACAGCGTCCATGTGCTTATCATTGCAGAACGATACCCCGATTACTCCGAGCGGTTTATCACCTTGATATAAGGCAAGCAAGGCAATCTCGTTTACGTCGTTGGATTTGAATTTGTAATATAACCGTTCATCAAATTCACGCATCGAATCTGCGCTGCCATAGAAATACCCGTCCTCGAAAATTTTAGCTATAAAGGGGTATTTTGATAAACTGAAATCCGTATATTCTTCATCCACGTTCAACACGCCGTCAGCAACTTCCTCAATACGCATATCGCCGTATAGGAACGGTAATCCCGAAGTTAGATTTTTCGCTCCGTTGTGTAGTTCGATAAGCCATGCTCGGTCAGCATTGAGCATCGGTAACATTCGATTCAATATCATCCGTATATTTGCATCGGCACTCATACGGCGTGATACAGCGTTGTTGTGTTGCTCCGTTTGCACCTGTTCCATTTTGTCGAGCAGGTAACGAGGATTCAGGGCAAAAAATACAACATATCCCGTGATTAGTAGGATAAATAAACTTTTCAAAATGGAGAAGAAGCCGAACTTCTCTTGCAAGTGGAGTAGCTTTTGAAGCCACCCGATACTCTTTTCGATTTTTTCCTGCATATCGTTTTGTTTTTAATGATAGACAAAGGTAAATAAAGTGATTATATTACAATCATTATTACGCAAAAAATTAAAGCACGAGCCAATCATTAAGGTTGATTATTTGGAACATGAATGAACCGTCATTGGCGGAGGCATCATCGCTGACCTCTGCGATAAAATACGACGTTCCAGCTTCGAGTAAAGTAGCTTTCATCAGACCACTGCCATATCCGGTCATCATCACGATATAACTCCCGATCATTAGCCCCCAATTTGACGGAAAATTTACTCGGTATTTCCCTATTCCTTGACGGCTTACACTCAATGTACTTGCATTGTCGTATGACTTGTAGCTAATAGATGCTCCCGATGAATATCCGGTTACAATACCTTGAGCAAGCACGTTCAATTTTCTGCCATATTTTGATGTGGTCATCAAATTGATTCGGTTCAATACAATCCAGCCATAAAACTGCGTCGATGTACCGTAGCCCATCAACTCTACGCACTCACGAGATAGCGATATGGCCTTTTTTTGTGTTCCGTCTTCATAGAAATACTTGCCACTTGGAGCCGAATATTCTATCGACCCCGTTGTAATTTCACTGCCCCACCTATAATTGGCGATGCACATACGCCTACCGCTTTGTTCTACTCCCCATTCCAAAGTACCAACTGTAATCCAACCGCCGCCGGTAGCAATCGGCACTACGTTGTCGTGAGTGGATTGTTTGCCGCCTATCACGATAGAATCGGTTTCCCTGACAAACGGTGAGCGGAGAGAACCTTGTATCAGTATGTCGGTAAATGTTCCGCCTTTTGCTTTGATGTTTCCAGCAGAATCCCATGTGATGTTCCCTTTGGCGAGTTGGCCGGAACCGTCCACGCCGCTGAAATAAATCATCGTTTGCCCTGCGGTGTTTGCAATCTGTATGGTTGCATTTTTCATCGACAGCACATTGGCGACTGAGGCGTTCCAATCTATGTAGGTTTTGTCGTTACCGATACGGAACGCATTATTCAGGAAATCCATAAAGTTTTTGCCGTTGGCCGAAGCAACTTTATTCGTTATGACCTGCCCCGGCAATACTTCGGTAAACCCGTACAAGGAAACATAGCTGCGCTCCCCGTCATACTCGCTGTTCAGTACGCCCATGAGCAGGTGATAATATCCGGCCACGCCCTCCATTGCGATAGCCTGTTCGCTGATGTAAAACGTGCCGGTCTTGTCCGTTTGGCTGACTTTTGCGTAGAGGTAGTATTTTTTGGTTCCGTCAGTCAGCGTCGGCGTGGTAAAGGCAGGGAGCGACCAAAACTTATACTCGTTGGCCGCATGGCTTGACGAGATGGTGTCGATGCCGAGCGTGTAGTGCTGGATGATACCGGCAGGAACAGATAGCACCTTTGTCGCCTGATTGTACGTTACGTTATGGACAACGGGGGACGGGTTCGTCATGCTATCGACGAACTCAAATTGCAGGCTCTTGTCGCCGATGAGCATAGCCATAGTTTGTACGGCTATGGGGTTTATGGAGTTCGAAAAATTATCGAGCAAGGCATCGCTCAACATTTCGATAGTTTCCATAGAATCCCGATACCGGCGTTTGGTGAACTGCAAAGCCTCTTTGTGGAGGGTATCCACCTCGTTACTTTCGATTTTCCGCAGATCACTCGATACCGTTCGCCCGACGGTAGAGTTTGACAATTCTATTTCGGGGCTGTGGGGATTATTGATGTAATCCTTTATCCCGATAATCCTGACAAGCACTCCCTCCGGCTGGAACCGCTCGTCGGAGAATTGAACGAACCCGCCCAACTTTATCCTACCGCCGATATTGAGCCAATCTTTCTTCGCCCATATCCCGTCCAATTCGCCCGTGAACGTGAATTTCTGTTCTTCGTTATCGTACAGGTATTTCACCCCCTGCCGGAACATGTCCCACGATGCTCCGGTTTTTGTGGCGTTGTCGCAGATGTACGCTGCGGGCAGCATACAATGAAATACGGCGTATGTATCTCCGACTTGGGGGATATAATTTCCGCCTGGCATTGTTTGTCCGTCTATATCCTGCGGGACGATTTCAAACCGGCGGGCGGCTTTCCCTTCTTTGGCATTGTGGATATACTTTGCCTCGAATTCCTTTCCGGCCAACATTCCCGTCTGTGGAATAATTGTCAGCGTTTCGCCCTCAATCAGACAGTCCTCGAAATTCAGCGATGCCGGTATGCTGCTATCTACAATGTCGTAAAAATGCTTGCTGGCATCAACCACCGTAACGGCACTTATTGTCCCCACACGGGAGGGGTATATTTCCGAACAATCGAGGCTATCTTCTGCCTGTGAGGATAACGGTTTATCGGCACGGCGTATGGAGAACCCGTCCGCATCCGTTTGATAGGTTCGAGCCTTACTGCTGTCAAATCCCTGTTCGCCTTCGAAGTGTTCACCGTCGAACCGGATTGTTTGGCTTTTGGGCAACAGCAATTCGGAACTTCCGTATTGGCTGGCGTCGATGTTTTGTTCCCCGCCCTGAATATATAGAATTTCGATAGGCGTAGAATCTTCGTAGTTGGAGCGTCCGATGCCGGGCTTAAATCCGTTCCCTTTACCATACGATAACGGCAGCGGGTTGTCCCTGTTGTACTCGACTTTCCACAACGACACCTGCTTACCGACAAATTCGTACTCCGTTTCCCATTCATCAGCCATTTGGGATAGTGCGTCGATGCAATACGCATGATTGTACGATATGGTCTTTTCGGGAGCGTCAATGCACCGTCCGATAGTCCAACCGCTGTCCCGCTGGTTCATATTATCCACGAACATTTGCAGGTGTTCGATAGGTTTGGCCGTCAGCGGGAATTTCAGCCGTCTATCTACGGGGTTCCTGAATTTCCACTTGCCCGCCTTTGCCTGCGGTGAATCGAATACGACGGTGTACTCGAAATAGCGGCTGTGCTTCATCGTCAGGCTCTCGGGCTTTTCGAGCGTGTAGGTCTCGTTCTCATAGACACAATACGCCCCGACAGGTATTTCGACGTGTTCCGCCAGCGAGAAATAGAGCGTCAGATTATGGTCGCCCTTTATAGCCCGATAGCGGTAGCTGCTGTCATCGACCTGTATGTTGAGTATTTCGATGTTGTTATGGAGAATTTTCATCACGTAAATTGGTATATCTTCCCGTTGCCACACTTGGTGCAGCGGATTGTGGTTATAAATGGAAATTCCTCTTTAGGAATTTGATCGAGAACACTTTTAATGGCGGATGAGTTTGTGAAAAACTTACCCTCCGTACCGTTCTGCGTGAACTTAATGAGATACCGACCTTCCCCGTGTTGTGTTTTCATTCCGGGGATAAAGTCGATAACCTCTATTTCGCTGTTCAGAACGTCCGTGATAGACACCTGTTGACAGTTGAAAATCTTGCGGTCGTCCTGCTGCTTGATACCGAGTTCGCTGAAACGCTTTGCCATATTACTGGATATTTAGGGTTGCACAATCGTCGTCGATTTGACGTTTGATAGCTGCCCGCTCGGATAAAAAGGCTTTGTATGCAGCGATTTTCGGCTGGGCATCGGTACTCGATTTAGCCCCGTATATCCCCATTGTCGCAGCGTTGTACTCGTTGATAAGTTTCTGCTCGTAATCCCTCGGCCATAAATGGTTGATTACGGCCTCGGTCAGTTTGTCGCTCGTTACCGTACCCCACACGACAACCTCCTGACACTCCCATTTCGTTGTGGTTTCCTCCGTGTCAGTTCCGGCGGGTATTTCGACTTCTTTAATGTCCCAACGGTAGGTGTAAGAACCGTCCCCGTTTGCCTCGTAGATAGAGGGCTTTTTGTCATAGATTGCCATAGAAACTCGGTTTAATTATGGTTTTCAATAAATGTTTGGAATTGCTGTGTTTTGCCCAGCCGAGCCAACTGCACACTCCCTGTTTGTAGTCTTTGGCAGATAGGTTGGGCTGCTTGTTAAGCCGGGCAACGGCACGGCAAAAATTCTTCTTGATGCTCTTGCGGATTAGCTTGTGTTCGTGGTAGAAAACGAACCCGACGAAATCCAGCCCCCGCCCGTGCTTATCGCTGCGATTTTTAGCGATAGGGAATACCTGGTAATTTGCCTTTATCGTCAAATGCAGGTTGTCACGGAGATAGGCATCTATCTGTGTGAGTAAATCATGCAGGAACGCTTTGTCCTTGTGCAGAAAAACCATGTCGTCGGCATACCTGAAATAATATTTGACACCGACCTCCTCTTTTATCCAATGGTCAAAGTATGCGAGGAACAGGTTGGCGAAATATTGCGACAGGTAATTGCCGATAGGGACACCGGCGGCACTATCTATGATTTGGTCGAGTAGAGCCAGCGTGTCCGGGCATTTGATTTTACGGCGCACGATTTGTTTCAGCACATCATGGTCGATACTCGGATAGAATTTCTTAACGTCGATTTTCAGGCAATATCGGGTGTTCTCCACGTCTTTCAACGCTTTATCCACTTTCAGCATACACCCGTTTATACCCCTGTTTTTGATGCAAGAAAACGTGTCCGTCGTGAACACCGAAACCCATATTGGTTCGAGAATGTTCATTATAGCGTGATGAACGATTCTGTCGGGGAAATACGGCAGCCGATATATCTCCCGCTCTTTGGGGTCTTTGATGATAAATGTTTCGTACTTTGATGTTTTGAACGTCTTATTTTTGAGTGCTTCGTGCAAAGCGAGGATATTGGCTTCCCGGTTTTTGTCGTGGCGACGTACCCCGTAAGAACGCAGTTTTCCCCGTCTCGCTTTTTGGTCGGCGAGTTGGAGGTTTTCTACTGCGATAATCCTTTCGTATAAATTTCCTATCCGTTTCATTGCTTTGCTTTTCATACTTGGAGCCGTCGGTTTCCCTACCAGCACCTTTTTGTGGTTCGTGTTTTTTTGCCAAGAGGCACGGTCGTCGTTCTATATTTTGTTTCTTATTAACCTATGAAAATCAGAGGTGAGAGCCGATGTTCGCATTCGTATTCGAGGGGGTGTTATTCGAATTCGCATAGCTGAAGCCTGCATTCGCACCGTTATTCGCATTACCGCTGAACAGGACACCACGAAGAACGACCAACCTTTTCTATCTTACGTCATAACTATCTATTATTAAATTATTTACAAATTGGGTATAAAGCAAAGGCGAGAGCCGATGTACGCACCCGCAGCCGAGGGGGCGTAAGCCGAATCCGCAAAGCCGAAGCCCGCAGCCGCACCGTAATTCGCAGCACCGCCGAACCGGACACCACGGAGGACTGTACCCGATGCAGGAATGTTGGTATAGTGGTAGTCCGCCCAATAGGTTGTTGAACCGCCGCCCACCACCGCTGGCATGATGTCGCCGAACTCACCGAAGACAAGTTCTTTGACGTATGCTTCGGTTCGGGCTTCTTCTCCTCGCAGAGTGTAGCCGTTGTAGTTGCTGTCGTTGTAGTTTGTGGGGTCGTCAGCAACATATACTTTTGATGTCCCGCCGTCAGCTGCCGAGGCGATTTGAATATTAATGCCGTCCGTCCATTTCCAAATGTGTCCGAACGGATTTTCAATACCTCGGTAGCGAGGAACATATACCGTTCCGTGTGTACCTCCCTCGGCATTCTGCATGACGTATGCAACCTCGCCCGAAGCGTTACCGAGTTCATCAGTGTAACCGCAGGGGACAAACGGATAATAACCGTTAAATCCGTTCCAATCCGGGGTGTTGGTTACACCGTTTCCAAGCCCTCCTTGCGCATATCCATTACTATCTTTTTGGGCGTTAAATGCCGTCTGACAGTTGCGGTTGGCATACTCCACATAGTAAAGCCAAAATACGGCCTTGTATGCGTTGTAGTCAAGGCAATTCCACTCGTTCGTCGCCGATGCGTTACGGAGGCGGGCAGCATTGCGGAAAGCCGTGCGGCTCTTGACTGTAACCGGACGCCCAAGAACAGAACGATACGTTCCGTCCCAATCCGCCTGATTGTTTCCGCCCCTGTAATCTGTTCCCATATTGACGACAGAACAGAGTTTGCCCGTGCTGCGTTCCATAGCAGCCTCATACGCCGCAATATACATTTTGGGAACGGCATGATAGCCCAGCAACGGGTATTCCGATAGTTTGCACCGGCGTATTGTTCCCTCTGTCTCGAATTTGCGGTAATGTGCTGGTATTTCGACCATTACCTGACCTTTGGAGCCGTCGAGGGTATGCGCCCTCCAATTTGTCGGGTTCAGGTACTCAACGACCGTTCCGTTATCGCTCAACAAACAACCCCGCATCCGGTTTTGAATGGGGAGGCTTTTATGGAGAGCGATACTGCCGATACGGGTACACGTCGGCGTCGATACGGTCGTGTCCCATTGGATGCCGTAGGCGCATTGGTCTTCGAGGTATGGGAGCATGGCTGCGAGTTTAGCTTGTTTGCTCTCTCCGTCCGTGTCCATAACCTCTACGATGAGTTCGAGAGGATTTACCTCCCCGATATGGGGGAGTTCATTCAACCGCTTCCCGTTATCGAAAGCTGTGATAATTTGAAGCACTTTTGCTTCCTGTTCAGGTGTTAATGCCATAATTGTCTTGTTATTAAGTTAATCTAAAACTACCGTTGCCCATGAGCCGCAATGAGTTTGATTTTACTCGTCGAAATTCCGGTTCCGCCACCGTAATTTGTATGGTTTGGTAAATTGACGTATTCTCGGTCGGGATAACGTGGATTTTGCTGATACCTGTCCGATTGACTGTGAGGCTTCCGTCGGGTTGAACCGAAACGGCATTATCATCGCCGAGAAACAGCACATTGCGTCCCGTGTTCGTCGGGAGCAGTTCGTATGTTATACGTCTCGGCACGGTGTTTCGGAATGTTATGCGAGGCGGATAGTCGAGGTTCATGCCTGTCGGAATCATTTTGTACTGTCCGACGAGCGATTCTTCCAATTCCTCCAACCTTACGATTGTGGCTCGTGCTTCCTCTGCGGTCTCCCCGGCGAGATTTGCGGCGTTGTCGGCGGCAGTGGCCTTTTGGTCTGCGAGGGCGGCTTTGGAATTGGCGGTGTTCGCTGCTGTCGTTGCTGTCCCGGCAGCTTTGTCCGCTGCATCGGCTTTCGTGTTCGCATTTTTGGCCGCTGTGTCTGCTTCCTCCGCTTTGTCTGTTGCATTTTTAGCGGCTGTATTGGCTGCCTCCGTTGCGGTGTTGGCATTTTTTGTGGCTGTTTTTGCCGCTTCCGTCGCTGTTTCTGCGGCTGTCTTGGCTTTGTTGGCCGCCGCCGCAGCGTCGTTGGCCTTATCCGCTGCTGTTTTCAGAAACTCCAAACTCACCTTGACGCTCTTGTTCAGAGCGTTTACCCCTATGGTGTATAATCCGACAAGGGTATCGGACAAAGGCAATGCGCTGATTTTTATTTTCTTGACACCCATATTATTATTGTTTTATCTCTGTTAAATCAATCGCAAAATCATCGTCCTCCGTTATAATCCATTCTCCGGATTCGGCGGCGAGAATGTAGTGGTCATCTTCAACTCGGAACGACGTAAAAACCAGCGTAACGGTAAATTTCAGCCAAATTTTCCCCGACGCATAGAACTCCGAAACTGAGCCGCTTTTGTAATGACACGGATATTCCAGCCCTGTCGCATCGACGTATAACAACCGTTCGTCGGGGCGTACCAAGTCATACAGGAAAGCGTCATAATTACGCCACAATTCGGCTTGTGTCGCCGCCCGCATGAGGCAATTTACTCTTACCTCTTTGGTTTTGAATGTAACTCGATTCCCGTCGTATATTGCGCCGTCTTGTGTCCCTATGTTGCGGAGCAGGTTTTGTTTCACGGTGGGGGATTTCTCTATTTCCGATAGCGTTCCATCCAAAACACGTATTCCATAATCGGTCAGCTTACGCCCGTCGAGTTCATAATCTCCGTAGGGAGGAACCGTGCTTGCCGGAGCAGTATAGGTGTAGCCGTCTAACGGGAAATCATCGGCAAGGCGCAGCGTAACAAAGCCGAGGAACAGAGCGGTATCGAGATTCGTATGCGACACCATACGGAGCCGGTATGTTCGCCCGATTTCCCTGAAATTGAACGTGTGGTAGGCTTTGTCGGACAACAATTCTATAAAGCCCCCGAAGCGGTAATTATCACCTGTAAATACGAACTTCATGGAAAATTCTTTGGTGTCCAATACCGGAGCGGATAAGTCTGCCTCGATGCCGTCCTCCTCCTGCCAATCATTGCTCTTGACGGATTTCAATGACGGAAAGGCCACAAGTTCGTTGTAGCCGTCCTCCTGCACGAAAACACCGTATTCCGTGAAAGCGTCTTTCCCGTCTATGTAAAACCTATCCGTCATAAAATCATCGCCCTGTCTGTTGCTTTTTTGATAACTTGACACCCGTGTTCGCCTGATACGAAAACCACAGCCCACGCCGAGGCCTGAATCGAGGCTTGCGCTCCGTGCATTAAAATAACCTCGTGGCGGCCTTTGCTGTCGTATGACAGGTTGGCCGAGGTGTTCCCGATAAGCACTACCGTCCGCTCGTTTTCGAGCCGTATATGCCCTGCATCAATGTAAATCCCGTAGCGTTCCACGTCGTACTGCTTGAACCGCCGGAGGGTGGTTATGTCGGGGAAGTGGTATTTCTGACAAAATTCTACTCCCTGCGGAGAAGTGAACAGCCGGATGATTTGTTCGAGGTCTTCCGTCCCTTTGAACATGGTGCAAGCACGATATTTCTCTGCCATGTTGAACAAAGCACGGTTTTCGCATTCCTGCTGTGCCCGTTGCTTGGCAGATTTCCATTGTGCATATATTTCATTGAGTAGTGTCCGTTCCATACGTGTCATTCACTATTTTTTCAGTTTTATTCCTTTCAGGGCAATGTCGTTTACCGTGTTTTTGACGGCCTGCATATCGCCCTCAATGCTTTCCAACTTCGACAGGTGCTTCGTGTTATCTTCGATGCCTGCGAGGTGATCGAGTATTCGTGCGCTGTTGGCAACAAGGAGTTTCGCACTCTCCACAAGTGAGTAAGTGTGTCCCTGTATCGCCGTCAATCGTCCGTTGCGCTCGTTGGCACTTTCCTGTGTTTCCGGCTGTATGCCCTTGCTTGACGCCTCACGGGACGCATCGCTCGTTACGGTAAACATATTTTTTACCGAATCGGGGAGATTGTCCCATATCATCTTGAACTCGTCGCCTACGGCGTTCAGGTCATTGGCAAATCCGCTCATAGAACTGATGATAGCATCAATGCCAGCAAACTCACCGTCATTGTACCACTTCGCCTTGTATTTATCGAAAATAGCCCCAAGAGGTTCTTCGAGATACTTGCTTACCAGCATCCGTTTGATGACGTCCGCAACTATGTCTTTCACTTTGTCGCCCCACGCCTCGGCTGCATCTTCGCCCGCTTGAAATGCGTCAATAAAAGCGTCAGCGAGTTCACTTGCAAGGTCGGCGGCACTACCGCCCATAATATCCTCGACAATCTCATTGATGATTTTATTGGCTTCCTCTCCGAGTTCCTGTATCTGTCGCTCCCAATCTGCAATTTTACCGTGGTCGGTTTTCTTCTTGGCATCCTCGTTCCTGATTTGTTCTTGCAGGAGGAGTTGCTGCTGGGCAATGTTTTTTAACTGCTCTTTTGCTCCCGTGAACTTTTCCTCTCCGAGAGCCTTGTCAGCCGTGTACGCAATATTTGCATAAGCGACAGCCAGTTTTTCGGCCGACTTCTGCATTATCTCGTTTTGATAGATGACACGCCCCATAATTTGATATAACCCGTTGGCATATCGGTTCGTCGAGGTATGCAGGCGTAAGACCTCCTGTGTCGTTTCGGCGTATACCTGCTTGACTTTCTGCATGACGTTGAACGTGTTGCGCTGTAATCGTACCACATCGGCATTATCGAGTTCCCATTGAAGTTGGTCGATACGGTCTTGCAACTTTTCGATTTCCTCCTGGTATTTCTCGTCGTTGTTGAATAGCCCGATAATTGCCGTTGCAATGGACATTGCCGCAGAAATAATCGTCAGGATGACGCTGGCTTTCTCCACCGTCTGAATAGCCGATGATGATGCCAATGCCGCAGTTTGCATCCCTGTTGTGGAGGCCGTTGTGAGTGATACTATACTGTTTATCATACTCAACGTCGAGGTAAGAACCGTCCCTGCCGTGTCGATGATTTTACCAGCAGTTCCTCCTACGGCATCGCCGATATTTTCAAATTCACGTTCCGCCTCCTGCAATGTCTTGTAGAGGTCTTCCCACTCTTTGATAGAGCGTTTTCCCGGCGACACTTCATTTTCGGCCTGCGCCTGCGTTACCTTTTTACGGGCGGTGTTCACTTTCGCACGAGCGGTGGATAGTTGCTTGCTATCGGCTGTCCCTGATTTTTCGAGAGCAGCCAATTCTTGCTCGGCCTGCGCCAATACTTGCTCCAACTGCCGCAACGTCATATTGGCAACGGCATTCATCCACGCCTGATAAGTTTCTTCCCGTGATGCAAATTGCTCATCAACGGCTTTCAAAGCCTCCTGCTCGTTACGGTTCAATTCATCGACATTACCTTGCGTAACGCCTTTTCGTAATGTCCCATCCTCATTATACAGGGCTTTCCGCTGCCGCTCGTATTCTTCTGTGATTTTATTCCTCTGCTGTTCGTAGGTCATAAAATCGGACATCATTTGTTCGAGCGAGGTTTTGTTGGCCTTGATGCGTATCTCCTCCGCCACTTTGTAATACTCGGCAATCTGCGCCTGCTGTTCAGGCGAGAGGTCGGCGGCGGTAACGGTCGAGCGGTCGAACGTCTCTCCCTTTGCTTTCGCTTTTGGATTTTTGTTCTCCCATTCCAATTCACGGGCATTACGCAACGCCTCGACCATTTCTGCCTCCCGCTGCTGGTTGGCAAAAATCAGTCGTTGATATGCAAGTTCAATTTGGGCTTGCTCTTTGGCAAAACCCTCCTCCATAGCATCAATGCGGGATTGGGAAATATCCAACTCCGCCTGCGTTATCTGTTTCTTGACACTCTCCTCGTACTCCTGTATCTTCTGATTCCGCTCGGCAGTTTCTCGCTTTATCCTTGCGGCTTCATTTTCCGCCTTGCTGGTCTGTCCCGCAGTTTGGGGCAACTTTGTTTTCAAGGCGTCTATACGGCTTTGCAATGCCTGATATTCGGGGTCGTCCTTACCGTAACCGAGCTGTTCTTTCTCCAATGCTTCGATTTGCTCTTTTACGTCCCGAATGACAGACAATTCTTTTTCACGAGCGAGGGTCTGGTCTTTTATCAGTTGTATTTCCCGCTCTTTGGCTGCAATAGCCGCAGCATCAGGGGTGTCTGCCTTTTTCAAAGCGGCGAGAGCATCTTGTGCTTTCGGCAACTGCTCCATGAGTTGTTGCAGGGATGCGGTCATCGCATCGAACTGCTTTGCTTCGCCGTCGGTCGCAGCCGGGGCAGAGCCGAATTTTTCCGTTGCCTCTTTGACGCTTTGTTCGGCAGCCGCCCGTACTTTGGCAAGGGATGACAGTTCTTCCCTGAGGGCATTTGCCGTGTAGGTGTATGAACCTATCCCCGTCATTGGGTCGCCCGGTATGTATCGAGTTCTGTCGAACTGTTTGATAATAGCTTCGATGTCGGACGTGATTTCAGCCCCGCCCATTATGACGGGTTTCAATTTGATAAGATATTCATCGGCAAGGTCAATTTTCCCGTCAGAACCTTTTTGCCCTTTGAACTCTTTTCCCAACAGCTTCTTTACCTCGTCATATACGTCGCTCTGCTTTTCTGAAACGATGTTGCCGGCTTCCTGTGTTACCTGCTGTATCGCCCTTGCATTGGCTGCTTTGGTGGCTTCCTCTGTTATCAGGGAGTAAGCCGCAGCAATATCGTTCAGAGCTGTTTTTTCGTCTCCGAGTTTTTTCAGATACTCTCCGTACTGGCTGATAATCGCCTGTTTCGCATCTTTATATTCGTCCGTGCCCTCTTTGGCTGCTTTCAACCGTGCGAACATCAAATTGATTTGGTAGAGTTCCGATTGTAGAGACTTATCGGCCTCTTTTATCGTCTCGTTCAATTTGTTTTGTGCCTTTTCCGCCTCGGTCTGATAGGTTACGAGTTTATACAGTCCATAACCGAGTGCAATGGCGGCGGCAGCAGCCAACGCATAAGGGTTCGCCATAATTACGGCGTTCAATTTGGCGGCAACAGCCA
>OLZB01000564.1_pt1 | contig 19495 bp, 15 predicted proteins | sample 1673421 | NCBI WGS metagenome assembly OLZB01 (sample SAMEA103958111, study PRJEB25191) | human gut metagenome | biome: human-associated habitat [ENVO:00009003]; feature: intestine environment [ENVO:2100002]; material: feces | place: Germany | collected 2013/2015
ATTTATGGAGAATCAAAAGAAAAGGATTTTAATTGTCGGAAGTTCCGCAAAAGAACATGCGCTTGCAAAGGTTTTTGCAGGATATGATTTTGTTGAAAAAGTTTATGTAGTGCCCGGAAATCCGGCAATGGCTGAAACTTGCGAGTTAGTTGATATAAGACCTTCTGATGTTGCAAAAATTCTGGAATTTGCCATGGAAAATGCTGTTGATTTAACAATTGCCTCTGATGAGCAGGCAATAAAAGCTGATATTGCGACAATTTTTCAGGAAAATGACCAGCAGATTTTTGCTCCGTCTGCTGAAAGCGCTTATGCGGCAATTTCCAAATCTGCGGGAAAACGGCTTTTTTATAAACTTCATATTCCGACTCCGAGGTTTGGTATTTTTGAAAAATCACAGCTTGCAATTGATTATCTGAAGAAATGTGATTATCCGGTTGTTATCAGAAAGGATGAAACTTCTGCCGGTGCTGACAGGCAGGTTTGTAATTCTATCAGAACAGCCTCGGTGTTTGTGGAGGACTTATTCTTGTCAGGTGAAAGCAAAATCCTTCTTGAAAATTTTGTTTACGGCCATGAATTTATTTATTATGTTATAACTGACGGTTATCATTTTCTCCCGCTGACTTCATGCGCAAATTACAAGTTTATGGAGGATGGAAGCGGCGGAATTTTAACTCCCGGAATGGGTGTTTACTGTCCTGATTACAAAATTTCTTATGATATTGAACAGCAGATTTTGAATCAGGTTGTTCAACCTGTGTTATCAAGCCTTGAAAAACGCGGGATGCCTTATCTGGGTATTCTTGGCGTTGAAGGCGTTTTGACAGAGGACGGCGGCTACTCTGTGCTTGAATTAAAAACCTTCTTCTCAGAACATGATGCTCAGGCTGTGCTAAATCTTATTAATGAAAATCTTTATACACTCTTTGAAGCATGCGCAATCGGAGCTTTCGCGGATGATTATGAACACATAGATGTTTCTGATAATTCTTCTGTTTCATGTGTTCTGTCTTCAGGTAAAATCTCGGATTCTGTTATAGAAGGACTCGACCTTGCAGAAGATGAAGTTGATATTAACCATTTTAATACAAAAAGAAACGAGTTTTTTGAATACTTAACCTCCGGCGGGCGTTCAATTGTTCTTACAAAAACCTCCTCCACTTTGACACGGGCCAGGGAATTGCTCTATGAGAATGTTGATGTTATAAAATTTAGCGGTAAAAAATACAGAAGTGATATCTGTAAGTTTACGGACTAACTTGATATTTTACAAAACATCATTAAATAACATTCTATGATTAAAAGCAGCAAAAATTACTATGAAATTTTAGGAGTTACACCGGATGTAGAACTTTCGCAGCTGAAAGCTGTTTACAGACGTTTGGTGCGGAAATACCATCCTGACATAAATCCTGACGGCGAATTAATTTTTAAAGATATTACAGAGGCTTACGAAGTCCTTTCGGATGAAAAGCAGCGCAAACAATATGACATGATAAACGGATTTTTTAAATCCTCAAAAGCTGCTGAAAATCCGCAAAACACCTACAGAAAATCCTTCAAAAAATCAACTTGCTCAAATTCTGATTTGAAAAATGGTTATAAAAAAGATCCTGAAATTAAGTATAAAAAAACTCAAAGAGATGAAAAAGTTTTTACTGATATAATAAATGATATTATTGACGGCTTTTCACAATCTACTCGCAAGAAAAAAGCTTCAAATCCGCCAAAATCACAAAAAGGGGCGGATATTTATGCTGATGTTAACATAACATTAAAAGAATCTGTTTCAGGTACTCATAAGATTGTGAATGTTGTACATACAGAAGTTTGTGAACAATGTGCAGGGCGGAAGTTTATAAATGGTTCAAAATGTCCGAAATGCGGAGGCAAAGGTGAAATTACAAAACACCAGAAGATTAATGTAACAATTCCTGCACATGTTAAAGACGGCTCAAAATTACGGCTGTCAGGCGAGGGGAAAAAAGGAGTCAACGGTGGCAAAAACGGTGATTTATACTTAAAAATCAAGATTGCGCCGGATTCTTTATTTAAAATCGACGGAAACGATTTATTATGTGAAGTTGAGATATCTCCGTTTGAGGCTGTTCTCGGCGGAGATATTAAAGTTCCGTCGCTTGAGGACAGTGTAGTTCTAAAATTACCGCCTTGTACCAGGTCCGGCCAAATTTTCAGAATTTCTTCAAAAGGCTTGAAGAAAAATAATCTTGTTGGTGATATAATAGTTACAGTAAAGATACAAATTCCCGAGAAGATTTCTGATGAAGAAATTAAACTATATAAAACGCTTCAAGAACTTGCGGGAGAAAATTTGAGAGATTCAAAATGATTAACGAAGAAAATCTGACAACAACAGGTGATACTGCAAGAATTAAAGAAGTTTTTGCCTCAATCCAGGGTGAAGGGCCTTATATCGGTGCAAAGCAGCTGTTTATACGCTTTTGTGACTGTAATTTAAGATGCCATTACTGTGACACGGATTTTACCGGTGACAGCGAGGAATATACTCCTGAAGGCCTTTTGGAGGTTATTAAACAATTTGATTTAAATACGATTTATTCGGTCTCTTTAACCGGCGGCGAGCCGCTTTTGTCTGTTGATTTTCTTGAAAAGTTTTTACCAATCCTGAAAGAACATCACCTAAAAATTTATCTTGAAACAAATGCAACTCTTCCTGATGAATTGAAACGGATTATTGATTATATTGATGTTGTGGCAGCAGATATTAAACTTGAAAGCGCAACCGGTATGGTTAAATCCTTTGAAGCTCATGATAAATTTTTTGAAGTTTGCAAAGGTAAAGAATGCTTTGCAAAAATAGTTTTTGATGACAACATTACCGATGAAGAAATCGAAAACTGTGTAGAAATTGCAAAAAAATATCAAATCCTGCTTATTTTACAGCCAAAAATGGAGGAGGAAGCCATGAGCATAACTTCTGTTTTTGCAGTGACAGTTCTGGATAAATTCCTTAAAAAATATAACAAAGTAAGATTAATCCCGCAGGTTCATAAATTCCTGTCAGTGCGCTGATTTGTTGTTTCAGATGCTCTTGGCTTAGTTTCTTAAAGTTTCAGCGCCTTTAAGATAAACAAATTGAGGAACAAAATCGTCTTTACAGTTTAAGACGATTAAAATTCTCAAACATTTCTCCAGTGCTCCGGGAACGTCAATTTCGTTAAAACACATCATTGCGGTTTCTGTAAAACCAAGTTCGGTGCGTGCAAATTTGGCCGGAAAAGCTGCGTTTAAGTCCTTTGTCATTGTAAAGATAACATGCGAAATGTTTTTAATTTCAATGTTGTTTTGCTTAAGCATTTGTCCCAAAAGTTCAACTACAGCTTCTCTTATGTCAGCAACGGTGTTGCTTTTTATGGTTATTGCGCCTCTAATCCCTTTTACTGCCATATTTACCTGTTTTTAATCCCGTTGTACCAGTCGCGTGCCGGCATTTCGCCTTTTCCTTCCGGTTTAACACGAAGAAGAGTAATACAATCCTGACCGCAGCCGAATTGAACGCCATCTTTGCCTGACTTAATTAATTCTCCGGGTTTGCCGCTTATTCCTTTCTCAACTTTTGTTTCCAAAACCTTTATAATCTTGCCGTCGTGAAGGAAATATGCGCATGGCGATTTGTAAATGCCTCTTACAAGATTGTGAATTTTTTCAGCCGGATTGGACCAATCAATTAAGGTTTCTTCTTTTGTGAGCTTATTTGCCATACAAACGCCGTCTTCACACTGCGGAACAGGCTTAATTGAACCGTCAACTAGCCCTTTAAGTGTTTCTGCAAGAAGTTCCGGCGATAAGTCGCTGATTTGCTCAAACAACTCTTCACAATTCATTAAGTCTGATATTGAAATCACTTTTTTAAGACATACATCACCGCAATCAAGCCCGAGTTCGGTAATCATTGTACAAATTCCGGTTTCCTTGTCGCCGTTGATAATTGCACGCTGAATAGGGTTTGCACCGCGATATTTCGGCAAAAGCGACGCATGAAGATTAATTGTATGATATTTGGGTATATCAAGAACCTCCTGCGATAAAATTTGTCCGAAGGCAAAAGTTACAAAGAAATCCGGTTTTATTTTTTTTAATTCTTCAAGAATTCCCGGTTCTTTTCTGATGGATTTTGGCTGGAAGACCGGAATATTATGCGAAAGAGCAAATTCTTTTACAGGCGACATCGAAAGTTTTTTGCCGCGTCCTGCCGGCTTGTCAGGCTGGGTTACGACAGCTGCAACTTCAAAATCTTTGCTGTTATTCAGATATTCTAAAGATTTTACTGCAATTTTAGGGGTTCCGAAAAAAACAATTTTAATCATTCGATTGTTCCTGCTCCAATTCTTTGTCAATTTCAGGTTCATCAAGAAGCTTGTCCGGTTCAAGCGGCGGCAGATTGTGCTCTTTTAGAACTTCATCCATCTCAAATCTGCTTGCACAGTGGTCTATGAATAAAATACCGTCAAGATGGTCATTTTCATGCTGGATTGCGCGTGCCAGAAGCGACCCGTCAAAAGCTTCCATAACAAATGGTTTGCCATGAATATCAAGCGCTTTTACCATAACATATTTGTATCTTTTAGCTTTTGCGTAGGCTTCCGGAAAACTTAAGCAGCCTTCTTCACAGACAATCGCACCTGATTTTTTGATTATTTTGGGGTTTATGAACACAAACGGTTTTAAAGGCTCGTCATTTGTGGAAACATCAATTACAAAAACTCTTAAATTAATACCAATTTGCGGTGCTGCAAGCCCTACTCCGTTTTTCGCATACATTGTGTCAAGCAAATCCTGTACTAACTCGGTGATTTTTTTCGAAACTTTATGAACTTCTTTAGAAGGTTCACGCAAAGACTTCTCACCATATTGTAAAACTTTTTTTACTGCCATTTTTACCTCTCTTTAGTTAAAAGTATAGATTAAATAAGCCTCTTTAGCAAGTTTGGCATATTAAAGTTTTGAAATTTCAGAGATTGCCGGGTCAAGCAGTCTTCTGCCGACATTCGCGAAGTTTATTGAACATAGTGTTTTAGAGCCATACTTAATCATCTTTTCGATGATGCCTTCACCATATTTCGGGTGTGAAACATGGTCGCCCTGTTCAAAAGTTTGGGAGGTTGAAGGTGTTTTGGCTGCATAAACAGGCACAACTTGAGGCTCGGGTTCTGGGTCGGCTTCCGGTTCTTCAACGGGTTCTTCCTGTGGAATCTCTTGCTGAAAATCTGTCTGCGGTTCCAGAATTTCAGTTCCGCCGTTATTGATATCGTCAATAAAGTTCAAATCATCTTCAGTCAAAACATCCTGCTCTGAATCATCAATATTATCCTGTTCAATTTTCGAGTAAATGAAGTTTTCATCAATATCTCTGGCCGCTTTTTCAATAAGTTCGTCATTCAACGAATTATCCTCCTGAATTAACGGTGCCGGTTCTGCGGTTAATTCATTTTCAAAAGGCGTCATTTCTATTTCTTCCAAAACCTCATTTTCTGCCGGAAGCGTTTCAGAAGTGATTTCTTGTTCTACTTCCGTAATTTCAGGCTCTTTATCGGGTATTCTCTCGTCAATAGACGGCTCAGGAAGCAGAATTTCCTCTTGAAGCGGGGGAAAATCTTCTTCAATAACATCTTCCTTAATCTCCGGTTCTTCTTCAAGGATTTGAGGTTCAGTCTGAATTGTCTGCGTTGTTTCAAGCGGCTCAAATCTTGTTTGGGATTGTGGTTCCGTTTCGATTTCTTCTTCAAGCGGTTCTGCAATAGTCAATTCGTCTTCATGAAGCTCTAAAGGTGCTTCCTGTTGAAGTTCTGTTTCTAACAAGTCCTCTTCCTCAATCACATCACCGTTCGGCATTATAATTTCTTCATGAGCAAAACTGTTTTCTTCCGGTTGAGGTTCCTCTTCCGGAGTTTTTACAACTTCAGGTTCTTCCTGAAGTTCAGCTTCCGTAAAAAAATTATTAGTCGATGCCTCTTCGTTTTCTTCTATAATTTCCGGCTCGGAAAGCTCTAATTCCGGCTCTTTTGGAAGTTCATCAGAACTTTTTTCAAGTTCTTCTTCAAAGTTATCTTCACTTTCTTCAACTGGAGGCTCCTGTTCCTTGCTTAGTGCTGAATAATCCTCTTCTTCCGGAGGTTTTCGCTCAATATCATCAGACAAATCCGTGTAAGTGTCTTCATTTTCTGTAAAATCGTCTGCCGGATGAACATTGGAGGCAACTTCGCCAGCGGCTTCACTTTCAACTGAATTTACTACTTCATCGGTTTCTTCCTGAGCGGTTTCTGGCTGTTGAAGCTGGGTCTGCTGATGTTCTGTTGGTTTTACCGGCTCGTCTTTAATTATTTCAATCGGAGCAAGTTCGACAATAAGCGGAATTCTTTGTGTTGCTTTACCCCAAACAATGAATTCGTCGTGATTTAACTTGTTCAGGAAGGTATTATATGCTGCAAAGTCGTGTTGAGTTGTTTCGGGAGCAAATAGAATAAGGTTGTCTGATTTTTCTTTAAGCTCATAAACATATTTGTAGTTATGGTTGCAAATAATATTTGTGTAAATTTTGTTTTCTGTGAGCAGCATTTTCAAGAGTTTTTTGTCGCTGTTACTGTCGTTAATTTTTACAAAAGATGTGATGTAAGAATCCATTTCTTCCAAAACTCCGTATACGTAGAAGATAATTTCACGTTGAAGTTTTGCATCAACATTTGAAATATCAAGAGTTACGGTGTAATTGTCTTTGATATAATCTTTCAGGCTTGAAATTTCGTATTTAGACTGCGCAAACACATTGTCTTCTTTGTATTTCAGAAGTTTATTTTTTAAAAGAGCAAGTTCCGGAATATTCGATTCTGCATATTGCTGGTCGACTACATCAATAAAGGTATCGAATGGAATAAACTTTTCCGGAATAGTTCTGGTGTAGCTTTGAACTTCAAGAAAGATGTCCTGAATAACGGCTCTGCTTGTTGCATCAACATCGTTTAAATCATTTCCGTATATGAAATTTATTGTTTCAAAATTAAGCGGTAGTTTGAAGTGTTTTCCGAAAACAAGACGTCTTTCATCTTTGAATTTTCCGTCGGTATCTATAAGAATAGAACTTTCAGCTCTGTTTTCGAGTTGTTTGGCGAAGTTTGAAACCAGTATTGCTGTATTAACAGAGTTGTCCGAGCATATTAAGAGGTTATTTTGCAGTATTGAAGTATCTACATTAAGAAGGAAATCCTGCTGGGCAATGCTTCCGAGCTTAACAGGAGATTTAATCGGAAGTATGTCAAGAAGTTCTTCCGGTGAAAGCGGTGTTACATTTGCGTTTAGTGCCGGTATTGAGCCATTGTAGTTTTTTACAATGCCTTCGCTGTCAAAAGTGAAAATAAGTCTTGCAATTGCATAAGTTAGTCCATTATCAGCTTTTAAGCTGACAATTTGCGCTACATAAGGTGTTTTGTCATCCTCGATTACAACAAATCCCGCAAGAACAAGTTTGTCTTCTGTGTCATATAAGATTTTTACTAAATTATTCTTAATTTCCAATACTTTCATCAAATTTTCCTCTTTTATGCTGATTTTATCATGAAAATTCCGGTTATAAAATCCTTCATTAAGTATCTGAAACATTTTTTAAATCAAGGAGGTGATTGTAGATATTTATGGTTGTCAAGCAAATTTTTAGCTCACGTTTTACAAGACTTTTGATGGTTTCTTTATAACACCGCAGCAACGCCAGATTTAAACCGTTCTCTTCATTTAGAATTTCAAGAATTTCGTTTCGATATTTTTCTTCTCTTGTATTTGGCTCTATTTTATCTGCCAGAAAAATAACTTTTTCGAAGGTTGTCATATCAATTTTGCCTAAAGTATGCCAGCGGATTGCTGAAAGAATTTCATTATCTTCAACCCCGAAATCCTTTTGGGCTATGTACGCACTTACGGGCGCATGAAGCGTTTTGTAATTCAGCATCTCGCATTCTTCAATCTGTAAATGGTCGTTAATTATTTTTTTTAATTTTTCTTTTGAAAAACATTTTGCGCAGTCGTGCAAAAGCCCTGCCGTATAAGCTTTTTCTTTGTCTAATCCGAATTTGTCCGCAAGTTCAACCGCGCATTCTGCCGTTCCAAGCGAGTGAAGATATCTTTCTTCATTCAAATTTTCTTTGAGCCATTTTTTTATTTCGTCGTCGTTAATTTTTGTATAAACCATTTTCTCTAATGTATCCTTCCACTTTCTCAGGCAAAAACCCGTTTAAGGGTTTGTTGTTTTTAATTCTGTTACGTATCTCTGTTGATGAAATGTCATTATATTGCATTTTCGCAAATCTAAAATTGTAACCTTGTGATTTCATATATTCATATTTGTCTTCTTGAAAGTCGTCTTTGCGTACAAATACTATGAAATCAAGAATTTGCCTCAACTTTTCGCTTTCAAACCAGCTGTCCAGATTTTCGAAAGCATCGGTTCCGATTATGAAATTTATTTTTCCGTCGGGTTTGTAAAGTTTATAAAGTTCCTGAACTGTTAAATATGTGTAAGAAGTTCCTCCCATTCTAAATTCAATATCAGATACTTCAAAATCGTTGTAGTTTTCAATTGCAAGTTCAGTCATTTTAAGTCTGTGATAGGCCATTTCAGGGTCGGAATCCTTTTGCGGCGGAATATATGCAGGTATAAAAAGAATTTTTTTTATATCAAAATTCTTTAAAACATATTCAGCCATATATAAATGCCCGTTGTGAATAGGATTAAAAGTTCCTGAAAATATGCACAATTTCATAGTCAAGATTATATCAGCTGTAATTAGATTTGTAAAGTATTGTAACAATTATAAATGCTAATGTAAAGCAAAAATGATTTTATGCCGTATTACATGGTGGAAAAGGTCGATTTTTACAAAAACGAAAGGAAATGTCGAAAAATGGGAATGGCAGCATCACAAGCCAGACTATTAACAATTACGGCGAGACTTAACCACATTGAACTTGAGTCTCAAAACCTTTCTAATGCAAAAATCAGACTTTCTGATAATACGCAGAGAGCAAGTGATAAGTACATAAAAGCTTTAAATAAGACCGAATACCTGTATAACACCTACAATGCAAAAGGTGAAATGATAACTCAGGATTTGACAGGTGCAGCATTGACCAATTACGGCGAATTAAAAAATCAGTATGGTTTAATAAATTCAGCCGGACAAATTTTGGTAAGCGAGCTTGATGGCAAAAATTTCCAGGAATCAAACACCTTGGAAGAATTTTTGGACAAATACGGAGTTTTGTCAGAACCCGGCAAAGGTGAGATTGTTCAGGTTACTAATCCGGAGTATGCTCCTGCAATGGATGAGTATGAAAAGCTCTATGATGAATGGATGACTCAGAAACCTGATCCGGAAGATGAAAAATATCTGACTGAAATTCCAGGCTCAACATTGAATTCTGATTTGTATGAAAAATTTATGTCTGCTACAACACCTTGCCTGCATGATACTTTTGAACTTGGCTCAAATTGCTACATGCATGTATTAATTGATTTAATGGGGCCAGGAGAGCATACAACCTCTGATGGGCAAACTTATACTGTATACCCGGGCAGTGGAACATATGGGCTTGATATGACTGCTAATGCAAGAACAGAAACAATGGAAGCAGTTACTGAAGCTATAAAAAATACGCCCTGCTGCGGGAATGTGCAGGATGGATGTGGAAATAACCATACAATCACCGTAGCTGGAAAGGATTATACTAATAACGAGTGTGGAGATGCTCCATGTAATTCTAATGAAACTATATATCAAAAAGTTGTAGATTTATATTGGGAAGCAAGAAAATATTTTGATCCAGAAGGTCCTATGGGTGAAGGTGGATACCGAGAAGAAACAGGCGGTATTGAATGTTATGAAGAATTTATCCACATTCTTGAACACGATTTAAAGCAGGCTCTTCAAAAAGATCCGGAATATGAGTTTAATGATGAATTATATCAAGCAGATTTAGAGGAATGGCAGGCTAAAGAACCTCAAAAACCAGATGTACCAATGTATGTCGACAAAGAAGTAAGAAAAGTTACAGATAGCGACAAAGCTCAATGGTATATAAACTTGTGGCATCGTATGAATGGTACAAGCGATTTTAAAGGCGGTTTCGGCGACAGTGCTGAATATGATCCTTCTGAAGGCTGGGCTTCTAAATCAAAAACCGAACAAAGCTGGGCTATTTTAAAAGACGGCGATATGAACAGCCCCGAATATCTTAAATATGCTATTGATAACGGTCTTATTACTATTGAACAAGTTCAGTTTACTAATCCGTCAGATTCTGATTCAGGGCTTGAAAATGTAGCCTGGACATCTGTAATTTTTGATACAATTACTGATGTGACAGAACAAAAAGACCAAATTGCTATCACTAAAGCAGAAACAGAATATGAGCAAGCTTTGAGTGATATTGAGGCAAAAGATAAACAGCTGGATGTTCAGATGAAAAAACTTGATACAGAGCACAATGCCCTTCAAACAGAATATGACAGCATAAAAAGTGTCATCGAAAAAAATGTTGAAAGAAATTTTAAAATCTTTTCATAATAAAATTAAAAATCCCGAAGCCATCAGGTTTCGGGATTTTAGTACGAATGCGATTTTGTTACCTGCTAGTCTCGCAGGTGGGTGAGCGCCTTGGCAAATCCGTTTCCCGCTGGCGATTTTAAATCGGCGGGTATACTGCAATGCCATGAGAGTCAACTCTCCCTGTTATAATAAATGTAGGAACAAAATTGAACACCCATACAGAGCAATAACATTATAACATGAATATTTCAATATGTATATAAGCCTTCAGTCATATATGGAGTTACCATCTCATTGAAAGGGTATCAATAGCATTTTTTTCAGCTTTGTCGTACTTGTTCATTGCTTCGTTGAATTTTGAAGTATCATTCTGAGTGTTCGCTAATTTAACACCTTCGGGAGAAGGAATGTAGCGCTGTTTTTTAGGAGGCTCTTTTGTATGCGTTGTTGAAGGCAGCGGTACTAACTTTGGAGCTGCTGCTGTTTGAGGAGGCAGGGGTGGCGTTTGTACTGTCTGAGGGGTATTTATAACCGGCTGTGATGCAGGTTTAGCAGGAGGCTGCACCTGTGGTGTTACAGCTTGAGCTTGCTGAACCTGTTGTTCTTGAGGCGTTTCTTCTTTGTCTTCATCAAGAACAGATTTTGTCGGTTTTCCAAACACTGCATGGGTCGCTTTAGTTGTGAGTTTAGCTAAGAACGGAGACACAATCATCATCGGAATTGCAATTCTGAGCGGAACACCTACAACGTTTCTAAAGAAGTTGCCTGATTTTCTCAAGAAGTTCAAGTTATATTTAGCGTTTGAGCGTCTTGCTAAGATTGTTTCATTACCGATATTTATAAACTTGCCAATACTGCGAAGTATTCTGACAAAAGGATTTTTAACATCGCCGTTAAGCATAGCTTTTAAAGCTTTCTTTTCTGCTTTATACTGAGCTTTATCAGCTAAAAGTCCGGATCTTACTTTTTGGTTAAATATTTTTCTTGCTTTTTGGTAGTTTTTAACACCTTGTTCATCCAAGCCGGCGTATTTGAAACCTCCAATCTTGTGCATTCCTAAATACCCAAGCGGCAATGCCATAAAGTATGTAAAGTCATTTACAAATCTTTCTGCTAAAGTTTTGCCTTTTTCGCCTGAAGGTGCTTTTATTGTATGGTAAAGCATGTCTGCAAAGATGCCGGCTTGCATTGCAACAGCAAGCTTACCGCCTGCAAAACGGTTTGTACATCCTTCAGTGAACCACCCGAGAGCCTTTGGTAAAAATCTTCCAAGCCAAGTCTTGTTGCCTTTGCCTAGTGTCGCTATGTATTTATTTCTGAGTTCATCAAGCCCTATTTGCCTTCCAAACAGGTGCGATAAAATGGAATTTCCGTTGCGCCAAATTGATACTTTTATATTTTTATCAGCTTTATTAAGTGCATTGATTACATCGTCAGAATGCTCAATAATATCTTTTGTTACTTCTGCGAAATGCTTGCTATTTTTGAAGCCCAATTTTTTGACTTTTGCAGTGTATGCTAATTTTTCAAGCCATTTCATGCCTTTTGCTTCGGCTTTTGCTATAAATTCAGGTTTACAGCCTAAAAGTTCAAGTTCTTTTTTCTGCAAAGCCAGCGCTTTCTCAGCTGCTGACTTGCCCTTAAGACTGTTTGCGAATGCATCTATATCCTTTTGAGACAAACCATACTGCTCAAGTTTTTGAACGCGGAATTTATTTTTTCCTGCAATTGGCTTTAAGAAATCTTCAAAAACTTGTTTTGTATCCATTGCAAGGAACCCGTGAAGTCCTGCACCCGGAGTTTTAGCAAAATCCCATTCAGCTTTTGTTGCGTGATGTTGAAGTGAATACACGATACGGCTTTTTGTGCCTAGCCACTTCCAAAAATCATTAACTTTGTTTAATGCGCCTTGAGCGCCTATGGCAATAGGATTATTTCCGCATTTTGCCGCAATTCTGTCGCCAAATCCGCCTACCTTGCCGAATAAGCTCTTGTCGTAATCGCCGCCGCTTTTACGGTTAACATAATCCATGCCTTGTGCAATTCCGTACCACATGCCGGTACCTAATGCAATTTTTGCCCCAAGTCCCTCAAACTCATCGGTTTGTGAAGCTTTTACGCGGTTAGCAATGTAAGTATTATCCACAGAATGTTTAATTTTTTCTTTATCAACACCTTCTAAAAGCTGGGCGTTTGTTAGGTTTGCTGCCTGCATTGGTATGCTATTAAATTGTGGATTGAAATTGCTAACCATAACTACATTTTCCCCTATATTAATATTAAAACATAGTATGCTGAGAAATTGCTTGTTTTTTAGATATTCTTTTAATTTGTTAAGTATTGTAACAAGTTTCATCAAAACTGAAATTTTGTAATTTGTATATACTTTATATATACATAAGAGAGAGATAAATAAGAGAGGCGATAAAGATGGCAGTTGCAAACTTAAAAAAGATTGATGACAAATTAAAAGATATGTACAAAGATCAAGTTACTACATCTGAAGCTAAGGCATTTGAAGATCGTTCTGAAGTTTTGATTGCACAAATGAACTTCATTGCACTTGCTAACCGCCGCGCGCTTCATCTTATTTAACAAAGTTTTACCAATACTTCTATAAAATTTAACTCCAATTAATTTTTCCCCTACAAAATTTTCACCTGATTTTCACCCGAAAATCAGGTTTTTCTTGGTGCAGTGCACTTAGTGCACTCTTGAGTATTGTCGCAATATTAGAGGGCAAGTGCAGCCCAGGACTTCTCACGGGATTAGGATGGCAAGTGCAGGCAATCTTTTTACGAGATTAAGAAGGCAAGTGCCGGTTGCCCAAAATGCTTTAATATGCTATGATTTTTATAGGGATTATTATGAGTGAAAATATTTCAACAATTATTTTATCTGAAAGCCGGCAAACCAGAGATGTTTTGAAGCTTTATCTTGATGAATTCGGTAATTATAACTATTTAGCGGATTTCTTTGATTTATCTGAAATTTTTAATACGCTTTCATCTCTTCCAAAGTCGCTTCTTATTGTTGATTTGTCTACAAATTCTTCTAAGTTTTTTGAATTCATAGAACGTACTGCCGTAGACTGCCCCAACTGTAAAATTGTTGTTATTTCTGATAACCCTACAGTTGAATTGATTATAAAAGTTATGCGTGCGGGGGCAAAAGAATTTTTATCTTCTCCTGTTATAAAAAGCGAATTTTTTGATGTATTAAAACGCGTCGGCTGCCAATTAAACAACCAGCAAAAGCCGCTTAATAAATGCCGAGTAATTTCAGTTTTTTCCAACAAAGGCGGTATTGGAAAAACCTCTGTAGCCTCAAATTTAGCCCTGGAACTTGCCAATATTACAAAAGAAAATGTTGCTTTGGTTGATTTAAATTTCCAATTCGGCGACATAACGACTTTTTTAGACCTAAAACCTGCCTTTAATATATCTTACATGCTATCAAATCTAGATAAAGTAAACAGCGGCTTTTTGTTAAATACGCTTGAAAAGTATAAAGACACAAGTTTATATGTACTTGCAGATCCGCCGTACTTTAAGCAGGCTGAAATTGTTACGCAGCGACAAGTTGCAAAGCTTTTGGATATTCTCAGAAATACCTTTTCGTATGTGGTTATTGATACTGATGCGTCTTTTGACAGCAAAACGGTTACAGCGCTTGATAATTCCGATTTAGTATTTTTAATTTCAATAGTAAACCTTCCTGCCTTGCGGAATTGCCAGAGAATTCTTGACCTGTTTGAAAAACTCGGTTATGAAGAAGAAAAAACTCAAATTATTGTTAACCGCTTTATGGAAAATGATGAAATTAAAATAGAAGACGTTGAAAACCTTTTGGAAAGAAAAGTATATTGGAAAATTCCGAATAACTATTTCACCATGATGTCTGCAATTAATAAAGGCGTACCTGTATCTGAGGTAAATCCTTCATCTAATGTTGCACAAAGTTACCGAGAATTAGCTATTTCGGTTTCTGATATGGTTTACAGAAATAAGCTTATTAAAAAGTATTCATCATCTGCTGCTGATAACTTTAATAATCTATTGAGAGGTGAAAATTGACACTTCAAGACCGCTTTAAAAAATTTGAACAACCTCAGTCTACTAATTCTGGTATTGTTCCTTTTGAAGACTTTGTGATTAAATCCCTGTTTGAAAAGATTTCGACAATTCCTGTCTGGTACGATTACAGCAGAGACGAACAAAAGCAGCTTATCAAAAATTTCCTTGAGAAGAAAATAAACACTGAATATAAAGATATAAACCTAACAGAACAATACAAGCAGAAAATAATTGATGATTTTCTGGCTTCAATGAAAGGTTACGGAATTTTAGACTATTACATAGCTAAAAAAGATGTAATAGCTGTTATTGTAAAACCGTCTAATGAAATATTACTGCAAAAGAACAATAGTATTATTGAAAATTCCGGCTCTGTTCTTAATAAAGAACTAAAAGAGGCTATCACTAAGCGTTTTGACAAATCTTCTCCAATTGTTAATGAATGTATAAATGATTTGTTTATAACAGTTGTTTCCAATTCGGATTGTAGCAAGACAATTATAATCCGGAAAGTTAACAAGATATCTGATAAGTTTTCGGATTTAACTAAAAAATGCGTTCTGACAAAAAATATTGAAGATTTTCTTTATCATATACTTGAGGAAAAGAAAAATATAATTATATCCGGCAATGTTAACACCGGTAAAAGCGCTTTCCTTAATGTCTTTATAAATTCAATTAATAAAGATAAAAGAATTGTTTTGCTAGATGAGTATTCTGGTTATTCGAGTAGTATATCTGAGAATATGTTGTCATTCGGAGTGCAAGGGTATACAAAAGATGAGTTTGACAACTTGCTTTCTGCCGCAGTAAAACTGGAGCCTGATTATATTGTTTCCGATATGAATGAAACTATTCTATCAGGCGCATTTTATGAATTTATACCTCAGGGATTGAAGGGGGTAATTACAACAGTGCGTTCTTCATCGATTACTAATGCGGTTATGAAATACGTTATGCAGACTCAATTCACACAAAAAACAACCGAAAAACAAGCAAAAGCAAAGTTTGCCTCACTGTTTGATTACATAATACATATTGAAAAACTTTCAGACGGCACTTATCGTTTGGGGTCAATTATGGAGATTACTTCAACTAAATCGTCTTCTTTTGTGCTGAATGAGATTTTAAAACTTGAGGATGGCTGTTATGTTCTTGATTTACCTGAGGTCCCTTCTGTAAAAAGCCAAGAAACTTTAAGTAAATCTCATATTTCTTTTCGTTCCCGTTTAAAGCTTTCTTAGGGTGATAATCGTTAAAGGATTTTACGTGAAGTCTCATTTTGTTGCTTTCAGCTAATTTTTCGCTAACGATATCAATGCCGGGTTCAATGTATTTGGGCATCAAAATCTTATCAACCAAAATATCTATAGGCTTAATCAGCAATATCAAAGATATTAAACCGCCAAGGGTTTTAGTCAGTTTGTTTTTTACAATAAGTGAATTTAAATAATCTTTCATTGCGGTTTTTAAAGCCTGATTTGTATAATCATCACCGTACATTTTTTTCATTATAGGCGTTGTTTCAAGGTATCTTTTAAAAATTCGATTTGAAATCTTTGAAGGTTTTTTGCCTTGCAAAAGAGCCGACTTAATTTCAAATAAATCATCGGCTAGTTTGCCCGCATAAGTATTTAAGCGTGATTTATCGGCGGTGGTTATGGAGTAGTCTCCGCGCAGCGACTTGTGAATCCTGTTGAAAATGTTATAAGTATGCTTTTCTCTTTTTCTGGCTTGTATTTTATTCTCTAAAGAATTTTTAAGCATTTCTTTAAACTTGTCTTTATTGTCAAATCTTTCGCTGATAGCTTGGTCTATAACATCTTTGGAATGTCTGATTAAAGTATCTTTTGCATTAATCGTAAGCTTGTCTTTAAATAAGACTCCAATAGGAGAAGCGGATTTTTGACCTATTAAAATAGCGAGTGTAGGGAGCAAAAAAGAAGAAATTCCTTGTGAAATCGCGTTTTCTACACCTCTTTTTGCGCTTGGTGCGTAATGATTTTTGTCGTTTTTGTATTTGTCATAAATATCAGCCCCAAGATACATAAACGTTGGAATCCATAGGGCAAATGTTACTTTTGGTGCAATCTCGTAAACGGTTGTCCCGATTTCATTTGTATAAGACATGGCTCTTAGTCCCCAATTATTAAGAGGATCTGAATATTTTTTCTTCTCTTTTTCTTTTGGGGCAGGTTTTGCTGTGTTTAAGTTTGTAACTTTTTGGACTGCTGCTGGCATGATTACTTCTTTGTTACACTCCAAGCTTATTATACAATACGCAAACATAAACTTTTTTGCTATGGAATTTGTATAGAATTTGTAATAAAATACTGTTATGGAAAGAAAGTTCAAAATAAATTCTAAATATTCACCGGCAGGGGATCAGCCAAAGGCAATAGAAGCTCTTACCAAAGGAATTTTAGAGGGAGCTGATACCCAGACGCTTCTTGGTATAACCGGTTCCGGCAAAACTTTTACGATAGCAAATGTTATAGAAAAAATTCAAAAACCGACACTCATTATTGCGCACAATAAAACCCTTGCAGCGCAGCTTTATAATGAATTTAAAGAGCTTTTTCCCGATAATGCTGTTGAGTATTTTATCAGTTATTACGACTATTATCAGCCCGAAGCTTATATCCCTCGAACTGACACTTACATAGAAAAGTCGGCCTCTATAAACGAAGAAATTGACCGACTTCGCCATAATTCTACCAGAAGCCTTTATGAGCGCAATGATGTCATAATTATTGCATCAGTAAGCTGTATTTACGGTTTAGGATTACCTGAAAATTATTTTCGCGGTTCTGTTGAGCTTAACGTCGGCGATGAAATAGCAAGAGACGACTTGCTAAGACACCTCGTAAGTGTTCAATATACCCGTAACGACCTGGTTCTAGAACGATCTACTTTTCGTGCCAGAGGGGATATTGTTGAAATTATGCCGGCTTATGAGAAAATTATTACACGTATTTACTTCTTTGGTGATGAGATAGAAAAGATTGTGAGAATTGACAATGTTTCAGGTGAAATTCTTGAAACTCCTGATAAAGTTGTAATTTATCCTGCGGTTCACTATCTTTCGTATGATGAAAATACAGAGGAAACTCTTGATTTAATCCGTCAGGAATTGGCAGTAAGGCTTGCACAGCTTAAAGCCGAAAACAAACTTATTGAAGCGCAAAGACTTGAACAGCGTGTCAAATACGATTTAGAAATGATTAAAGAGATGGGCTACTGCTCAGGTATTGAAAACTATTCAAGAATAATTGAGCGCCGGCCTCCGGGAAGCGCTCCGGCAACTCTGCTTGACTATTTTCAAGGCGATTTTCTAACAGTCGTTGACGAATCGCATGTTACGCTGCCGCAAATTAAAGGCATGTCTCACGGCGATGCGGCAAGAAAAGATACCTTAATTGAATACGGTTTTCGTCTGCCTTGTGCAAAAGATAACAGGCCTTTGACAAATGAGGAATTTTTCTCTAAAGTCGGCCAAAAAATATATATTTCCGCAACTCCGGGGGAATTTGAAAGACAAACATCTGCTCAACTCGTTGAACAAATCATCCGTCCGACAGGCCTTGTGGATCCCAAGATTTCTGTCAGACCTATCGATACACAAATTAATGATTTGAAAAATGAGATTAAAAAACGTACAGATAAAAACGAGCGCGTTTTAATTACAACCTTAACTAAAAAAATGGCAGAAGATTTATGCGACTTTTTTATTCAGGAAGGTATCCGTGTAAGGTATCTTCACAGTGAAATTCAGTCTCTTGAGCGCGTGGAAATTCTTCGCGATTTGAGGCTGGGTGAATTTGATGTTCTTATTGGGGTTAACCTGCTGCGCGAAGGTTTGGATATTCCTGAAGTTTCACTTGTGGCGATTATGGATGCTGATAAAGAAGGCTTTTTGCGCTCAGAAACAAGTTTAATCCAAACGATTGGGCGTGCGGCCCGTAATGCCTGTGGTGAAGTTATTATGTATGCTGATAGAATGACTGATTCTATGAAAAAAGCTATTGATGAAACTAACCGACGCCGTGAAATTCAAATGAATTTCAATAAAAAATACGGTATTGTACCTCAAACAATTAAAAAGCCAATTGAAAATAATCTTCTTTCGCTTGTTGCAAGTTACAGAGACCTGGAAGACATCGTTGCAGAAGAAATGGTCGACATGGGTATAGACAAGAAAGATTTGCCTAAACTTATTGATAAACTTGAAAAAGACATGCATAAAGCAGCCAAGATACTTGATTTTGAAAGGGCAGCCGAAATACGTGATAAGTTAAAAAAACTTAGAGAAATGTTAAATTAAAAAAATTCCGGTTTATTTACCGGAATTTTTTTATCATCTATTCTGCGTCATGATGAAGTGCTTCGTAATTCAACTGTCCCAGATAATTGCCTGTAATAGCTGCATTTAAAAGAGCTGTCATTGCCCAGATAAAAATTAATATCGGGTTTTGCAGGCCTAAAAACAGCCAGAATAAATAAGTTACAGTTCCAATGATTATTGCGTTTAAAAGAGCAAGCTGCAAGGACATCCAAATAACTTGTATTAAAATGTCAATACAAGAATCTGATATTATTTTCAGGTTGTAAGCATCTGTAATTTTTTGACTTTTAGCGTAGAGCATGAACGCTGTTAACACTATTGAATAACATATTCCATAAGTAATATATGTTGCGGATGAGGCTATCCAAGGTACTGCTATTTTGGGTATAAAATTGGTCATCAGATAGTTTGCAATATATATATTAAGCGCACACCAAGGGCCGATTGCAAGTGTTGCTTTTAGAGAATCCCAAATTAAAGATATAAAATTATAAGTA
>OLZB01000572.1_pt1 | contig 19121 bp, 14 predicted proteins | sample 1673421 | NCBI WGS metagenome assembly OLZB01 (sample SAMEA103958111, study PRJEB25191) | human gut metagenome | biome: human-associated habitat [ENVO:00009003]; feature: intestine environment [ENVO:2100002]; material: feces | place: Germany | collected 2013/2015
GTTTTTTGGTTTTCGTGCCTTCCTTTATGTACTTTTGTTTAATTAAAGGTGGACTTTTTGTGTTTGTGCATACGGAAGTCCGGTGGGGAGATGGTTGGGGCTGAACTGCGGAATTTTTGTGAGAAGTTGGGCAAGGGTGGGATTACACACAAGGAGTAGTCGTGTTATGGGCTGAGTAGTTGTGTGATTTTGATGCATCAAGGACTGCTTTGTCAAAATATTATATTTTTGTTACATCTTGAGTGTTTGCGAATTTCAGTGGAGTGCGGCCGCGCAGAAATAGTTAATTTTGCAGCGAAAAATAGATTGGTATGAGAAAAATATTTTTTGGTGTGCTGTTGTGGCTTGAAATGGCTACTTTGGTATTTTCACAAACGGCAAGAGATGAAATCATTCAGAATCCGGCGTTGGCAGCCGGTAAGTACTATGCGTATGAAGCACCTGTGTCAGACAAGGTGAGCAAAGCGCCGGCCGGTTACGAGCCTTTTTATATTTCGGCATTTGCGCGACATGGTTCACGCTATTTGACTGATGAGGAGAAGTATGCCGAACCCGTGAGTGTTTTGCGTAAGGCTGACCGTGAGGGTTATCTGACAACTGACGGAAAGAAGGCTCTGCAAGTAATGGAGCGTTTGTGGAAGGAGGCTGAGAACCGATATGGGGAATTAACGGCCAAGGGAGCAGCCCAGCATCAGGGATTGGTAGAACGTATGTACAAGCATTATCCGCAGGTGTTTGTCAAGGGCGCGCATGTGGACGCGCGGTCTACATACAAAACGCGTGCCTTCCTGTCTATGGCGGCAGCTTGTGTGCGGCTGGCGCAGCTAAACAGCGGTTTGCTGATTACGCAGGATGCGAGTGCACATGATGCTTATTATATAAAATACAAGAACAAAACTTTTGAGCAGCAGCATTTGGCGCAGTCCGATTCCGTTTATCGGATTGCTGACAGTGTGTATGTCCATCCGGCCCGACTGATGAAACAGCTTTTTACCCGAAACGTAAGTGCAGAAGAGTTGGGGGTAAGTCCAGTTGTATTGATGGGTGAATTGTTCGAGTTGGACGGTATCAGTCAGAGCAGTTACGGTCAGGAGGGATTGTCGTTCCTGTTTACTGATGATGAGCGCTACGATATGTGGCAGCGTAATAATTTTGAATGGTATTATGAAAAGGGTGCTTCGCCTTTGAGCGATTGTTGTATGTATCATTTGGAGCGTAATCTGTTGGAGAACTTTATTCTGACGGCCGATACGGCCATTGCGTCACCCTATCGCTGTGTGACGTTGCGTTACGGGCATGACACCAATCTGGCTCCCTTGGCCGCATTGATGGGAATGAACCGGTTGCAGACGGAAACGACCGACTGGCAGCAGATTGCCGATACCTACCGTACGTACCGAATCATACCGATGTGTGGTAATATCCAACTGATTTTTTATCGTCGCAAGGGAAGTTCCGACATTTTGGTCAAGCCTTTGTTGAACGAAAGAGAAGTGACTTTACCTGTGGAAACCGATTGCGCACCTTTTTATCATTGGGCCGATGTGCGTGCTTACTGGCAGAAGGTGGCAGACAGCATTGTGCTGCCTGATTCAGGCATGCAGCATGACTGAATCTTATTGAACGGCACGCGTTTCCTGGTGAGTAACGGCAAAAACGGCGGTATGTCTACTTTTATAAAAAAAGTAAGGTAGGCGTATCGCCGTTTGCTGAAAATAGATTAACTTTGCACCAAAGTGAGCATGCTTTATTTGCGTTTCGCTCTTCTCCTTCCTCGTATCAGACTATTTATATGCAGGTTGCCAGGAGCCGTGTGCAGGCGTATTAAGTGCAGGCTTTTCCAATATTGATTTTATTGACAAATTAGCGCATTTACCTATGTCTGTATCACGTACCCGTCAGAAACTCGTAGAAGTAGCCCGTCAGCTGTTTGCCCAAAATGGATTTGACGCCACGACGATGAACGATATTGCCGTAACCTCCAAGCGGGGAAGGCGTACGCTCTATACTTATTTTAAAAATAAGGAAGAAATCTATGATGCGGTAATAGAGGAGGAGCTTGACCGTCTGTCAGAACGTATTGAGGAGGTTGCGCAGATGGACGTATCGCCCGAGCAGAAGATTCTGAGCATGATTTATACGCATCTGCGGATGATTAAGGAAACCGTAGCGCGTAATGGAAATCTGCGGGCCGAATTCTTCCGTAACATATGGCGTGTGGAGCAGGTGCGCAAGCCTTTTGACAACGACGAGCGCGAACTCTACAAGCGCGTGCTGGAGGAGGGATGTGCCAAAGCCAAATTCCGTATTGACGATGTGGGATTTATGGCTGACATCATCAGTTACAGCGTAAAGGGGCTGGAAGTGCCTTATATTTACGGACGCTTGGGAGAAGGGCTTACTGAGGCCAGCAGCCGCCCCATTGTGGCCGGGCTGGTAAGGCGTGTATTGGGCATGAATTTGAATTATTAGCATAAACCAAAATATAATTAAACAAACATTTATGGGACTTTTATCTGGAAAAACAGCACTGGTTACAGGTGCTGCCCGTGGTATTGGCAAGGCCATTGCCTTGAAGTTTGCACAAGAGGGTGCCAACATTGCATTTACCGACCTCGTAATTGACGAAAACGGCAAGGCTACCGAGGCCGAAATTGCTGCTTTGGGCGTAAAATGCGTAGGCTATGCTTCCAATGCTGCTGATTTTGCACAGACGGCTGAAGTGGTAGCCAAGGTTCATGAGGACTTTGGCAGCATCGATATTCTGGTCAACAATGCCGGTATAACCAAAGACGGCTTGATGATGCGTATGACAGAGCAGCAGTGGGATGCCGTAATCAATGTCAACCTGAAGTCTGCTTTCAACTTTATTCATGCCTGCACCCCCATCATGATGCGCCAGCGCAGCGGCTCTATCATCAACATGGCTTCGGTAGTAGGTGTTCACGGTAATGCCGGACAGAGCAACTATGCTGCCAGCAAGGCCGGTCTGATTGCCCTGGCCAAGTCGATTGCACAGGAAATGGGTTCACGCGGCATCCGTGCCAACGCCATTGCTCCGGGCTTTATTGAAACTGCCATGACGGCCCAGTTGTCTGAAGAGGTACGCAAGGAATGGATGAAGAGTATTCCGTTGCGCCGTGGCGGTCAGGTAGAGGATATTGCCAACGTGGCTCTGTTCCTTGCTTCTGACATGTCAAGCTACATCAGCGGCCAGGTTATCCAGGTTGACGGTGGTATGAACATGTAATTTGCCTGTCGGCAAATATCTTATAGGTTAAATCCTCTTTGCGGCGTGTGGGGGTGTTGAGCCACCCGGTCGTGAAGAGGATTCCGTTTTTTTCATGTATATATAGTAGAACTTATCTGTCCGAACAGTATGCAGGTTATTTATGAAGACAATCATCTGATTATTGTCAATAAGGCTCCCGGTGAGATTGTGCAGGGAGACAAGACCGGCGACAAACCGCTATCGGAATACGTAAAGGATTACATCAAGGAACGTTACGCCAAGCCTGGCGCCGTGTTTTTGGGCGTTACGCACCGGCTCGACCGCCCGGTGAGCGGATGCGTGGTTTTTGCCCGTACCAGCAAAGCCTTGCAGCGCATGAATGCCTTGTTCAGCAAGGGACATCAGATTGAAAAGACTTATTGGGCCGTTGTGGGTCAGGCGCCTCCGGCTCTGGAAGGACGGCTGCAACACTGGCTTACGCGCAACGAGCGGCAAAACAAGAGCTACGCCCACCGGCAGCAGGTGGCGGGCAGCAAGCTGGCCGAACTGACCTACCGGCTTGTTGCGCAGAGCGACCGTTATTATTTGCTTGAGGTCAAGTTGCTCACGGGTCGCCACCACCAAATACGCTGCCAGCTGGCCGCCATAGGCTGCCCCATCAAGGGCGACCTCAAGTACGGCGCCCCCCGCAGCAACCCCGACGGCAGCATCAGTCTGCACGCCCGCGCCATCGCGTTTGAACATCCCGTGAGCCACCGCCCCGTGAGCGTGCAGGCCCCCGTGCCCGCCCTCGCGCCCTGGCCCGCGCTGGCCGCCGCCGTGGCCGCCGCCCCCGGGCAGCCCTGACCCGCGCGGGGCGCGCAGCGGCGTAACCACACAACAAGGCCCCCGCCTTTAATCCAACCGCAAGCCGCCCCCGGGGGCCCGCCAAGGTCTCGCCGCGTTTTTACGCAGCAGCAGCCCGGCTTAAAAAAACGCGGGTACTAACTTGTTCGTTTCTTCACTTTTCCCTAATTTTGCGGGCAAGAGATCATTAACCCCCCGGCGCCCCGCGCCGTACACACAAAAAACCATTTCACATTTCAGCACCATGAAAAAAATCTTATGCCTGATGCTCCTGGCCTGCCTGCAGGCAGCCACGTTCCTCCTTCCGGCGCGTGACTTTAAGATTCACGACGGCAAATTCCTGCTCGACGGCAAGCCCCTGCAGCTCATCTGCGGTGAGATGCACTATCCGCGCATTCCGCAGGAGTATTGGCGCGACCGCATACGCCGCGCCAAAGCCATGGGCATCAACACCGTGTCAACCTACGTGTTCTGGAACATTCATGAGCGCCAGCCCGGAGTGTTCGACTTTAAGGGGCAGGCTGACCTGGCCAAGTTTGTGCGTACGGCACAGGAAGAAGGCATGTACGTCATTCTCCGCCCCGGCCCCTACGTGTGCGCCGAGTGGGATTTTGGCGGCTATCCCTATTGGCTTCAGAAAAACCGTAAAATGGTGTACCGTAGTAACGACCCCGACTTCCTTTCCGCCTGCCGGCGTTACATCAACCGCCTCGGGCAGGAGCTCAGTGGCCTCACCGTCACCAACGGCGGCCCCATTCTGCTCGTTCAGGTGGAAAACGAGTATGGTTCATACAGCAATGACAAGGAATATTTGGCCGCGTTGCGCGACATGATCAGCGAGGCCGGTTTTAATGTGCCGCTCATCACCTGCGACGGCGCCGGACAGATGGAGGCCGGCAAGGTCAGCGGCGCCCTCCCCACCGTAAACGGCGCCGTGGGCGACGACATCATCAAGAGTGTCGACCGTCACCACCCCGGCGGCCCCTATTTTGTGGCCGAATTTTATCCCGCCTGGTTCGACGTGTGGGGCAAACCCCACTCCCGCCGTGACTACAAGGGTCCCGCCCAGCAGCTCGACTGGATGCTCTCCCACAACGTATCCGTAAGCATGTACATGTTTCACGGAGGCACCAACTTTGCCTACACCAACGGCGCCAACACCGCCTACGGCTATGAGCCCCAGCCCACATCGTATGACTATGACGCCCCCCTGGGCGAGTACGGCAACATCACCCCCAAGTACATGGCCTTCCGCCAGGTCATCCAAAAACACCTGCCCCCGGGCCAGACCCTGCCCCCCGTACCTAAGGAAAACCCCGTAATCAGCTTTCCCGCCATCACCCTCAGCCAGACGGCCCCCCTTAGCGCCGCCTATGGCCGCCGCGTAAAGTCAGACGGTGTGCTCACCATGGAGGACGTCGATCAGGACTTTGGTTATATTCATTATGAAACCACCGTGCCCCACGCCTTTAAGGGCCGCCTGGTGGTAAAAGATGTGCGAGACTATGCCGTAGTGCTTGTAAATGGCCGCAAGGTCGGCACCCTCGACCGTCGCCTGCGTCAGAACAAGCTCGACGTCAACATCCCCGCCGGAGCCAAGCTCGAGATACTGGTTGAGAACGTAGGCCGCGTTAACTACGGTGGTGATATTCTGCACAACCGTAAGGGCATTACCGAGAGTGTTACCCTCGACGGACGCCAGCTGCGTGGCTGGACCATTACACCTTTGCCTCTTTACCGTGCCAACATGAACGCTATCGCTTTCACCTCCGGCAACATCAAGGGGCGCCCCGCCTTTTACCGCGGAACCTTCCGCCTGAGCAAGGTGGGCGACACCTTCCTCGACATGCGCTCCTGGGGTAAGGGCGCCGTGTGGGTAAACGGCCACTCCATTGGCAAGTACTGGTACGTAGGCCCGCAGCAAACCCTCTACGTGCCCGGCCCCTGGCTCCGCGAGGGCGAAAATGAAGTCGTTGTGTTTGAGATGGAACCCACCGGCCAGCCCCACACCCTCGCCGGCCTTTCCCAGCCCATACTCGATGAAGTTCATCCGGATAAGTTCGCCGCCAAGCGCCCCGCGCACATGCCTGATAAAACGCCTGTATTGGACGAGGGTGACAAGATATTCAGCGGTACGCTCCGTCAGGTCGACGGCCCCCAGCGCTTTAGTTTTGACACGGGCAAAACCCTGCGTCACCTCTGCATTGAGGTGAACTCATCATATGACGGCAAAAACGCCTGTTTGAGTGAACTGACCCTTTTGGGTGCTGACGGCAAGGAAATCAGCAAAGACGATTGGCAGATTGTTCACGCCAACAGCGAGGAGCCCCGCGAGGGCGACGCCGAAAACTTAGTGGATGCCGATTTCGGTACTTACTGGCATTCCATCTGGAAAAAGGATCCTCGCCCCATGCCCTACCGCGTGATTATTGACCTGGGCGAAATCCAAACCGTTACGGGCGTTATCCTGCGCCAGCGCAGTGCCGGCATGCCCGGCTGCGTAAAGCACTTTACGCTCTACGGCCGGCCGCAGTTCTTCCTGTTTAAGTAAAACGCGCGCCCGTCCGGCCAGCAAACCCCATTAAAAAAGAAACCTGCCCCTCCGGCCAAAGCGCCTGAGGCGGCAGGCTTTTCTTTGCGCCCGCCGCGCGGGGCCGCGCCTTTTCGGGCCACGGGCGCGGCGGCATGCCCCCCCCGGGCGCGGCGGAAGCCCCCGCGCGGTAGGCCGATGGCGAGCTGCCCGCGCCGGGCGCCTGAAATAACGCCCGAACACCCTGGCTGGTCAGGAAAACGCAGCGCGTAGGCCACCTCCTTGATGCTCATCCTCGGGGAGTTCCGCAGCAAGTGCCCCGCCTGCCATATCGTAAAGGTTTCCAGCCACTGCATGGCCGTACGCCCCGACTGCGCCTTGACCACTTGCGACAGGTAACCCGAAAAAAGCGCCCTGCACATAAAATGCCTGCCGGCGGGTAGCGCGGCGGTTCACTTGGGGTCTTGCCCTCCGCCGCCGGCAGCAGGCTCCTCGGGAGATTGTTTGTATGAGGCTGCTGCTGCCGAATGGGGGGGCGGTGGATTGCCCGCCTGCGCCGCGCCGTCACGTTATGCGCGGAGAAACCCAAAAAACAAGGTCGGACTTTGTTTGATTAAAGTCCGACCTTGTTTTTTGGGGAAGCCACCTTGTTTTTCCAAAGTCCCGCTTTTTGTTCCCCCGCCGCCCGTGCCCGGGGTTTTGTTCCGCGCGTGTGTGTTTGCTCCGTGCTCTCTCTCCCGCCGGCTGCGGCTGCGCCGTGGCGCGGCGGTGTGTGTCAGAAGGGGTAGCCGATGGCCAGATGATAGGCCAGCGAGTCCTTGAAGCGTGGCATGTTGTACCATCCGCTCTTACCCGTGTCGTAAGGCGCGTGAAGGGCAACGCCCACGTCGAAACGGATGACCAGAAAGTCGAGGTCGTAGCGCAGGCCTACGCCGGTGCCTACGGCAATGTCTTTCAGGTTTTTCAGTGAAATTTCGGCATTCGGTCGCTGGGCGTCACGACGCGTGAGCCATACGTTGCCCGCATCCAGGAAGGTGGCTCCGTGAAGGTCGCCGAACAGGTGAAAACGCAGCTCGGCGTTGGCTTCGAGTTTAAAGTCACCCGTCTGGTCGGTATAGGCGTAGGCCGAACTGAGCGGACTTTGGTAGCGTCCGGGACCTACGGAGCGTACGGCAAAACCGCGTATGCTGTTGGCTCCGCCTACGTAGAACTGTTCAGTATAGGGGGCGCGCAGCGAGTTTCCGTAGCTCAGAATCACACCGCTATAAAAACGTGTGGCAATTTTTACGCCCGGTGTGAGGCTGAATGTCTTGTGTACTTCAAACGTAGCCTTTACAAACTGGGCAAACGGATTGCCGAAAAGTTGCTTGTCCTGCTGGTTAAAGGGCTTTCCTGCCGCGGCGTAGAAACCGGAGAGCAGGTTTCCGGCTTCCTTCAGCGTAACCTGCAGCCAAATCGGGTGTTTGCGCTGGGCAGGTGAGGCGTAGGTATAGGCGTAATAGATGGAGGGTACAAACTGGTCGCGCATACTGGTATAGAGCGCCGGGTTGGCCGTCATGATGGAGTCAAATTCATGAGTGGTGTGCTGCAGGCGGTCGAAATCAAGGCCAAACGGAATGAGCTCGTGCTTGGTGGTTGATTTGGGGTGCCATTGATAGGAGGCCGTAAAGCCAAACGATAGCATGCCGTAGAAGTTGGCCCTGTTTTTCCAGTTGCTTTCAAGGGCAAAATTGCTGGTGGCCGGGAAACGCCAGCGGCGGCGTCCGGCGCGCGGAATGAGAAAACGCGGAAATTCGAGCGCCAGTTTGGTACCCAGTTCGTAGGAATTGAGCAGAGAGCTGTTGCCGCTCTTCTTGGCTCCGGCGCCCGTTTGCCATTCGTAGGAGCCGTAAATGTCAAAAGATACTTTTTCACCAGCCCCGAAGGCATTGCGCTTGGCCAGTCCGTAGGACACTACCGGTCCAACCTGCTGGTTGCTCTTGAACTCGGCACTCACCTCGAAGTTGCTGTCGTACAGCTTGTCCATGGTGGCGTTGATGTAAAGGTCGAGCGTGTCGCACGCGGCCGTAGTGTCGCGTGGAATATAGTTGATGTCCATTTGGCTGAGCACGCCGATGGCTCCGATTTTTTCCTGAGTCATGTTCTGGTCGCTCAGAGAGTAGAGGTCGCCGCGGCGCTGCGTGATGGCGTGAAACCACATGCGTGGCTTGAGCGGCATTTTTTCGCCCGACCAGAAAAAGGTGTAGCTGCTGTCGCGGCTCGAGAAACGGCGGTTGGGAATGTCGGTATCCGTGCGTTTCAGGCTGATGTATGTGCGCCCCATGTACCAACGGCTTTTCTGCCGCTGCGTTATATTGTCGGTGGGCATCAGCTTGAGGCTGACGCGATAGGGATGTTGGGTAGTGTCGGCCTTGAACGTGGCGTAGGGAGCCGAATAGTAATAGTATCCGTTTTCGCGCAGCAGGGTTTCGATGCGTTTCTGTTCGTCTGACAGGTTGACCACGTTGAAGGCGTCGCCCTTGTGCAGTTTGGTTTCGGCTTGACTGGCTTTGATCAGGCTGTCGGCGTCGGGCCAGAATCCTTCGTAGGCGATGCTGTCAAGACGGAATACGCGGCCCGTCTGTACGGTATAGGCCACGCGGGTTTTGCGTGGATTCTTTTGCGGAATGGTGTCGTAGTTTACTTTTCCTCTAAAGTAGCCGTAGTTGCGCAGTGTGTTCGAGGCCACCTTTATACGTACGTCCGGATTGACTGTCGACAGGAGTACGGGGGTAGAGGCAAAGCGCCTGAATATCCATTTGGCCAGTTTCCCTTTTTTGTTGACCATGCTGTTGTAAATCCATAGCCCCGGCTGTATGGGCCAGCGCATTTGTGACGAGCCGAAGATGGAACCGTTGGGCGGATAGGCCAGTACGGCGTCGACCTCGCTTTTTACTCGTTCAAAATCTTGCTGGTCTTTTTTACGGCGCTGTGCCCGCTCTGCTTTGGTTTGTGCGGAATCTTCCTGTATGCGCTGGTTTTGTGCGTCGTTTCCTTTCAGGAAGCCCATGGTGGCATCAACACTTTGGGCTATGGCCGTAATGACGCCCGTTGAATCCTGCTTTTTGTTTTTTTTGTTGCCCGGAGCATCGGTATATTCCGTTTTGCGCAGACCGATGTAGAGTTGTTCCCCTTCAGGCAGATTTTTGGTCGTGGAGCATCCGCAGGCCATACACGTCAGTATCAGTAGTGAGAGGACGGGCAGAATATATTTTTGGTACATTGTGGTCATGGTAGAATGTATTTACTTGTATTGACTTACTTTTTTTCGGGAACCGACGGCTTGGGCGTGCGGAACAGGAACAGTTCGCCCAGACGGTTCGTCTTTCGGCGAAGTACGAGACCTGCGCCCGTCTTGGTGAGCTGTCCTTCAAGCGGGTCGTTGGCCGAGCGGTCGTAATAAACCTTGACGTATCGGGTTGACCCCTTGTCGAGCCGGTATTCCAGTGATACGTTGTCAATGAAACTTTCCGCAGAGTTGTGAGCATCGGCACCCGTACTGACTTTGCCACCGATGATGATGCTTACCCGGTTGCCCCAGAAACGTTTGGCAAATTGGAATGAGTAGTCGGTTGTGGCTGTGCCGGTGGCGGATGTGCCGCTTTCAACACCGACGTTGATGTCGAATGTACTCAGCGCTCCGTCTGTAATGTTCTGAATTTCGTTTTGCAGGAATGCGTTGAGGGCATTGTTGGCCTTGAATCCGGAGGTGTTCAGGCCTTCGTCAGTCATGTACATACCTGTGGCCAGCAGAGTTACTGCAGTTTTGCTGCGCTGTTCCTGCGTCATGGCTGCCAGCTGGTTTTGTACGCTCAGGTCTTCAGGTGCTTCCACGATGAAAGTCAGTCCCATTTGTTCCAAAGGCTTGGTAATGGCTACCCCAACGTCGAACGCTACGGAACGAGGCACGTCGTTTTCCGTAACAATGGCTTTCACGCGCTCTTTGGCCGTAATGTTAAGTGTTGGGTTGGCTACGTCGCCGGTAAAGGTAACCGAACTTCCCGGTGAAATGGTAAAGGTCTTGAGCGGAATGATGGGCAGGGCGTATTTCATTTCTCCGCTCTGTACGGTCATTTGTCCGGTAAGTCGCAGGTCGCCTTGCGGACGCATGCGCAAATTCAGGTTTCCGCCACCTTCCAGATCGACATAGCTCTGCTTGTCGTCGCTCAGGTCACAATGGAAGTGAGCCGTTTCGTTGATATTGACAGTCAGTGAAATGTCGACACTCGTGGGTGGGGCCTGCTGGTCGGAGGATGTGGTTGTGGAATCGTTGAAGTCGACAAATTCAACCAGTCCCTTCAGCCGGTCGTCTACACTGAGCGGCGAGTCCTTGAGAATATAGGTCATGTCGGTTCCACCCAACACATTGAGCTTGCCGTTGAGTCGCAGGTTATTCATGTTTCCGCGCATGCTTCCGTCAAAGTCAGCCAGGACTTGTCCGTAGAGCATGGATGACTTTTTCCGTTTCGTATTGATTACCTCAAATTGCTTTCCGGTCATGTTCAGATTCATGGCAATGTTGGAGAAATCGCCCAAGTCTATGTTACCGTCAAGAATGAGCGGATTCTTTCCGGTGGAGTACATCCGGAATTGTTCAAAGTCTAGCCGATTGTCCCGGAAGCGCAGGGAGTCATTGTCCAGTCTGAAGTCAAATCCGTACACATCGGAATAAACATGAGCATCGTTAAGCATAAGACTGCCGTTCAGCCGTGGCTGGTTGAGCGATCCGTTTACGTTTATCACTCCGTTGCCCATACCGCGCAACATCACGTCTGTTCCGGCCATGAATCCGTTGATGAGTTCCAGAGGGAAATTGGTCAGCTGTGCCGTTCCGTCAAAAATACCTCCGTTTTCTTCACTGTAAATGCCTTCTGCCAACAATGCGTTTTCGCCGTTGCGTGTGACGAGCATGCTTGCCTGATGTTTGTCACCTTCGGGCAGATAAACGATGTCGGTCCCGATGTCACCCAAAGCTACACCTTCGTACGCCAGTTTGGTTGTCTGTACACATCCTGTGGCAGTCAGTTCTTTTCCGATGCTGCGTACATGAAGGTCGGCTTCCAGCATACCACTGATTTGTGGCATGTAGGGAATGGATTTGGAAAGCTCATCCAAATTGATATGAACGAGTGACAACGTCAGGTCGTTGATGCTGTCGTTTGGCTCTCCGTAAAGTTTCAGTCCGGTTCCGTCGTCGGCTTCCAGATTGATGTCGGCATATATTTTTTTATTGTTTCCGAGGAAGAGGTAATTGTTCTCATTGATATTGAAGGTGCGATAAGCTATGATTGATTTGCCGGGAGTAAAGGACAATTGTATTCCTTTATCCGGAATGACCTGAGCTCTTATGCCTAAGTCAACCCACTTATCGCCGTCTTTGTCAATAAAGTCAAAGTGTGCCCCTACATCGCGAGGATAGACGTAAGCATTTATTCCTAAGCGGAACTTATCGGGGTTTTCTTTGGCTGAGTTTACTACACTGCCCAGCATCTTGAATCCCCGGTTGTCCTGGAACATGCGCAGCGATATCGTGTCAAGCTGCCATCCGGCTGCTTTCACCGTATGGATTTCAGCGTGTCCGACAACGCCTTGAGCCGTATCGCTCTGTAAGTCAATTGACAAACGATTAAAATCATATCCCTTGATACGGGCCATGTTGGAGAGTGGGTTGTCGCGCCCGGCATTCAGCTTGAAGTTTGCTGTGGGCAGGATAACTTTCAATTGGCTGTAGTCCAGCCGCCGCTCTTTCAACTGCAATTGCAGCGTTTCAACAAAGTGTTGCAGATGATTGCCTATTTTTTCAAAGTTGCCTTGTGCCTGCAGGTTCATGTTGAAATCGCCGGAAGATATCCATGCCCGTGAGGTGTCGGGAGAAGTGGACAACGCAAATTGCACATCTTTCATGGATGTACCCATTTTAGGAGTACTGATATGTATATTGTTGATGTTGCCGGTCACACCGTAGTCTGTAAACTGGCGGTTTGTGTACCCGTCCAGTCGAATGTAGGCTCCCACGTCGAGTGTATCCTTTGTGATTCCCAATTCCTTAAGCCGTATTTCGGGCCAGTCGCTTTGCAGGGTCAGGTGTATCATTTTTCCAACCTGTTGTGTGGTAAGCAATCCCCTTGAGTTCAGCCATTTACTGTTGACATAGTAGATGGTAGAACCTTTCCCGCCAGCCATTTGTGCTTGCACTTTAATGGAATCGATGGTCAGGGTATCGTAGGTCAGGCTCCCCACGCGCGCTGAGGCATTGAGCCGGCAGCGGGGCGACATGATGTCGAATCCCCTTCCGCTGGCTGTCAGTTGTGCGGTCAGCGGCGAAAGCGGAAGGTCGGGGAGGAAGGCCCGAATCGGGAAATGCCGGCTCAGCATACGGATTTGGTATTGTTCGGTGGTGGAGTTGAAGCTTCCTTTCAGGGTTACGGAACCTTTTCCGGGCAAGGTTAGTGCGGCATCGGCACCATAAAGCTGGTGATTGGCCGATACCTGTGCGCTCAGGTTCAAACCGGCTGGAATCCTTACGCTTCCGGCTCCTAATTGCTTGAGCATACGATTGGTCCAGTCGGTGCGTTGCAGCTTGAGGTCGAGCTTGGCTTTGGCACGCATACGGTTGGGTGATAGTATTTCCGCCATGTTTCCGGATGCATTCAGTGTCAGCATTTCCGGCATTTGTATGCGGCAGGAGAGCAGTTGCATGTGGTCGATATTTCCCTGCATCCGGATGTCTGCCCGCAGTGAAGCGGGCGGTATCAACTTCTGTATGTCGCCGGGCAACATCGGGATTACCAGTTGCTTGATGTCTTGGCGTCCCAACAGAATTTGCAGGTGGGTTTTCAGTTTCCCGCCTTTTCCGGGAGACAAGGCTTTGAAATCCATTGTCACGTTTCCTTTTATGGAGGACCATGGCGTAGCCAGATTGAATTCCGGAAGGCGTAACCCGACAGAATCCATCAGTACCTGTATTCGGGAGCGGGTCAGTTGTAAACCGCTCTTCTCCTTCAGTTTCAACTGTGGGATGAGTGCGCGCATCCGTCCTACAGAATCGTAGCTGAAAGTATCTACCTGTAATCTCAGTTTGCTGAACGACAGATGGTTAAAGTCGAGACCAGACTTTGTTCTTGCGGCTTGCGGAATATCGTAGGTAGCAGCGCCCTGCCAAATTTTCAGACTTTGGGCCGAATAGTATCCGACTCCAGTATCAAACCATCCGTGCCGAAGGGCCATTTGCCCGATGTCGGCTCCTATGCGCATAGAGTCGCCCGGCATGCTCAGCTGTATGGACGTGTTCAGAATGTCCACTTTGCCGACTCCTATTTTCCATGCAGATGTGGAAGGTGTGGTGTCTTTTTTAGCGGTGTCCGAGAGGTATATCTTCAAGTTGGCATCGCGCAGGCATGCATGATTCAGTTGTACAAGTTCATTCCCCCAGTCCACGCAGGCTGCCTGTCCTGACAGCTCGCCCACGTTTCCTTCGATGCGGGTGTCCGAAATCATGTCGTGTGTGCTGAGGCGGGCGTCATACAGCCCCAGGCCCGTTACTTCGGCCCGTCCCTGCAGCAAAGGCCACAGCTTAACGTCAATTCGCAGGGCACGTGCACTGACGAGGGTATCGCCGGGGGCGGTTCCCCGGGCTGCCAGCATTTGCCCCATACTCAAACTGAGTGGAAACGCCAGCCGGACCTGACCGATACGAATCGTCATACCTGTAGCTTCCGACAACTTTTGGGTAGTCAGCCCAACGGCCCAGCGCTGAACGGGTGGTATATATAGCAGCACGGCCAGGCATAAAAACAAGGCTATGGGCGTGGCCACCGCCATACCTGCTATTTTGGCAATACGCTTGAACATATCTTGATTATTCCTCCTTAAATATAAATCTGTTGTTTTTCCTTTTTTTCTGGGCGGAACGGGTTTGCCGTAAGGCGGAAAAATGTTTTGCCGGTTTTTGCGTCTGTTCCACCGAAATGAATGAACTTTATTAATTGCAAAGTAACGAAAAAAAAGTGATTTTGTCCTTTGTCTGCCTCTTTTTTTGTACATTTACCTGCACAAGTCATGAAAAGCATACCCATATTCTTTTTTTGAGCGGCCTGCGTATATATGACTGCCGAAATTACAGACATGAGGCCTTCTTTTCGTGGAGGGTAATTGAAAAACATGGACGTTGAAACATTATTGTCATAAAACTTGCGTTTCTTTGCATGTAAAAAACTCAGTGCAGAATGATTAAAATAGAAAAGAATCAGATCATAGCCCGTGATGTAAGCTGGATGTATTTCAACCATCGCATTTTGCGTGAGGCACAGCGTCCTGACGTTCCGCTTTTGGAGCGTATTTCGTTTCTGGGAATTTATTCCAACAATCTTGACGAGTTTTTCAGGGTTCGTGTGGCTTCACTCAGTCGTATTGCGCAAGCTGACCAGCAGAAGTTGTCTCCCGCCATACGGGAGGCCAAAAATGCCATTAAGCAGATTAATACCCTTAATGCCGAGTATTCGCGTGAATTTGAGCAGACCACGCAAATGCTCACCCAGCAGCTTCGCGAGCAGGGAATCTGGCTGATTGACGATGCGCAGGCCTCGCCTGAGCAACGTGAATATATCCGCCGGTTTTTCCGTGACAAACTTAACGGCACTACGCAGCCTGTGTGGCTGAACGGTCCCGGACAACTTACTGACGAGGATGACGACGTGATTTTTCTGGCCGTTAAATTAAAATATGCACCGAGTTCATCACGCTACCCGCAGAAGAATTTTGCCATTGTCAAACTTCCTGTCAAGAAAGTCGGGCGTTTTCTCCGTTTGCCTGACCACGACGGGCATGCCTGCCTGATGTATCTGGACGATGCCGTACGCTTGTGTCTGCCATGGCTGTTTGCCGGCTTGTCCTATAATTATTTTGAAGCCTATGCATTCAAGTTTACCAAGGATGCCGAGATGGATATCGAAAACGACCTCGACGTGAGTCTGCTGCAAAAGGTGCAGCGGGGAGTGCGAAGCCGGAGGCGCGGTGAGCCGCTACGGGTGATTTACGATGCCGCCATGCCTCGCGACCTGCTGAAAAAGGTGATGGGCAAACTGCGCCTTGACCGGCTGGATACTACCGTGGCCGGCGGACGCTATCATAACCATAAGGACTTTATGCAGTTTCCCGACTGCGGCCGTACGGATCTGAAGTTTCCGCGTTGGGAGTCTGTCTTGCCTGCGGCCTTTGAAAGCCAGGATAGCTTGATTGACAAAATCATGAAGCGCGACCTCATGATTCACGTTCCTTACCAGTCGTTCGATGCCTATTTGCGTCTGCTGCGTGAGGCGGCTATCAGTCCGCGGGTGGAGTCAATCAAAACTACCCTTTACCGTCTGGCCAAGGATTCAAAGGTGGTGGAAACCCTGGTAACCGCTGCCAAAAACGGGAAAAAAGTTACCGTGGTTATTGAACTGCTGGCACGTTTTGACGAAGCCAGCAACATTTCCTGGAGCAAAAAGATGCGTGAAGCCGGCATCAATGTCGTGTTTGGCGTGGAGGGATTGAAGGTGCATTCAAAGATTACGTGGATTAAGACTACCGAGGGCAATCTGGCCTGCATCGGTACCGGAAATTTCCATGAAGGAAATGCCCGTGTATATACCGACTGCCTGCTCATGACGGCTCACAAAAAAATTGTAGACGACGTTAACCGGGTGTTCGATTTTATCCATTCGCCGTTCCGTCCCGTAAGATTCAAGGAACTGCTCGTGTCGCCCAACAACATGAAGCGTCAGATTCTGCAGCTTATTGATGAGGAAATCAAAAACAAACGGGCCGGAAAAGAAGCCTATATCCATGTAAAAATCAATCACATCACCGATCCTGATGTGGTGCGCCACCTTTATAAGGCTTCGGCCGAGGGCGTTGAGGTGGGAGCCGTGTTGCGAGGCAACTGCTCTATGGTTACGGGCATACCGGGCCTGACGGAAAACATACATCTTCACGGCATCATCGACCGTTATCTGGAGCACGCGCGCATTCTTATATTTGCGCATGGCGGCAAGGAGAAGTTTTATATCGGTTCGGCCGACTGGATGCCGCGCAACCTGGTCAACCGGGTGGAGGTGATGACGCCTGTATACGACCCACGCCTGCAGCAGGAGCTGCGGTTTATTGTTGATTGCGGCCTGAACGACACGGTGCAGGCCCGCGTGGTCGACGGGACCGACAATCCGCAGATATGGCCCGCAAAGCCCGGGTGTGAACCCCTGCGTTCACAGGAGGTGCTGCACAACTACTATCGGCAGATGCGGGAGGAGGAAAATGAATCCGGAAACGAATGAAAAACCTAAAAAAAGACCTTTTATAGCCTATGGACAACCAAGTTTTTGCAGCCATTGATATTGGTTCAAATGCAGCCCGACTGCTCATCAAACGGATGGAGCCTGCTGTTGAGGGCGAAAGTCCGAATTTCAGGAAAATGTTTTTTCTGCGCTATCCGCTCCGGCTCGGCGAAGATGTCTTTACGCTGGGAAAAATCAGCAAGGAGCGTCAGCAGAAAACACTCTATATGATTAAGGCGTTTAAGAACCTGATGCGCTTGTACAACGTCGACAGCTATCGGGCCTGTGCCACTTCGGCCATGCGCGAGGCGCGCAACGGAGCCGACCTGGTGGAGAGCATCCGCAAGAAGACGGGTGTGGATATTGAACTCATTGACGGACGCGAGGAAGCCAGCATCATTTATGGCAACCACGTGGAGTATGCTTCGCGCATGAAGCGGCAGTGTGCCTATGTTGACGTGGGTGGCGGTAGTACCGAAATTTCAATCCTTTCCGAAGGCCGTATGGTAAGCAGCCAGTCGTATAAAATCGGTACGCTCCGCATGCTCCATGAAACTGACGACTACGTCAGTTCGGTGCTCAGCCAGATTACGGCCGACATGCAACAGGCGGCCCGGAATCTGGGACCTACGGAAATGGTCGGGTCGGGCGGAAACATCAACAAACTCTATAAGTTGGTGCACGAAAAGAGCGCCAGCCAGATTCTGACGGCTCCTGAACTGGAACGCATCGTCGACCGACTCAGCGGCCTGACGCCTCAGGAGCGCATGACGCAGTTCAAACTCAAGGCCGACCGTGCCGATGTGATTGTGCCGGCAGGAATTATTTTCCGTACGGTGGCGCGCGCCTTGTCAACCCGACAGATTTTCGTGCCTATGCTGGGACTGGCCGACGGTATTGTCGACCGCATGTTCCTGCAGGCCATGGCACGTGAGGAAAAGCGCAAGCGGAAGGCTGAACGGAAGGCCGACATTGAAGCGTCGGCTTCAACTGACGCTACGGTTTGAGAAGCCGGCAAAGGTAGGGCAGTCAGACGCGGAACAAACAGCAGCACATTCAGCAGACTGCTTCTATAGTCCGAAAACATATGCAGAAACGGGACAAAATTGTAGTTAAAATCCAGGCGGATATAGGTTATGCAGGGAAGCCCCACCACGGCGTCCACACCGGCCAGGTATATGGCGAAAATAAGGTAGCCGACGGTGCGCCCCAAATCATGGAAATAAATCCGGTTTACGACAAGAAATAACGGAACCAGAATTACCGCCGCCACGCCGGCTTCCAGACCCATGTCAAAAAATCTGTACATCGGCAGCCTCCTTCAGAAGATGGGGTTGGTCAGCAATACGGCCAGCACACAGCAGCAGGCGTTCAGGGCAAAGCGGGTATCGGTGTAGATGTTTGCCGCCTGGGCTTCATACTCCCGGTGGTAGCTGTAAATGGCTTCCATCACGCTTCCGGCGATTTTCGGATTGACCTTAGGGTCTTGCTTCATGTATTCCAGAAAATGGTCTTGCAGCGCCGCTTCATATTCCCGATGATCGCTCAGGGCGGTGGGGAAGGTGTCGTTGTGGGCGTAGGTGAACGCGTCGGTGGTGTAGTGGATGAGCTTGCCCAGGGTATAGTAGTCGAACAGGCCGAGCTTTTCCTTCTTTTCCAGCCGGGCGGAAATGGCACGCATAAAGCGCCGGGCGTTGCGGTAGTTGTGACCCCGCAGCCACTGGCAGCGGATGGAGCCTTTCAGGTATGTAGCGGGATTGCGGTCCGGCTCAATGCACCCCAGCAGAAACGCCTTCACATACCGCTCCGGGGTGTCGCTCATGTAGTGCTGCACCAGATATTTTCCCAGACAGCGGTGACTTTTTCCGCGCATGTTGCAGCTCCTTCCTTTTGAGGTTTCCGAGAAAGTATAACACATCTCCGGGGAAAATGTGTGAACAATTCCAAAAATCGGAGATTATCACAAGGTGCTTAGGAAACGGCATGTGCTTTTTGGACAAAAGTACATGGGGATTTTCCAGAAACACGAAAAAAGCAGCCCCAATGGCGGGGCGCACCAGACAGTGAACAGGCACAGCGGAATGGAACAGCACCCCTTGCCTCTCCCTTTGGGAGAGGTGGCCGAGCGAAGCGAGGACGGAGAGGGGAAATAAGGCTGCAA
>OLZB01000577.1_pt1 | contig 18997 bp, 19 predicted proteins | sample 1673421 | NCBI WGS metagenome assembly OLZB01 (sample SAMEA103958111, study PRJEB25191) | human gut metagenome | biome: human-associated habitat [ENVO:00009003]; feature: intestine environment [ENVO:2100002]; material: feces | place: Germany | collected 2013/2015
CAATACAACAAAGAAAATATTAAAACAAAATAAAAACTATTTATCTAAAAATTTTACAAGTATAATTCCATTAATTATGGCATATTCGTCTTGTTCAAGGTAATTGATAGGTGAGAGAATAATATATAAGTTATTTTCACTCTTTTCATACTTTTCATTATCATTGATATTTTGTAAGTTTATATTTTCTTGTTTCATTTGCCAGTATGAAAACTCATTTTCTTTGTCATAGGGATCAAATATTTTTAACTCATTATCATTTATAGAAATAAGATTCACATAATGTCCGTATTGTCTGATATATGTGTTATTTAGCTTCTTATAAATTCCAATATTAATGATTGTAGAATAGCCGTTTGCGAAGTATTGCTCTACAGTTTTGAAATCTATGTTTTGATTTTCTTTAAATTTGCGAACCTTCTTTATTCCATAGTATTTAATGTCAGCACTAATCTTTTGTTTTGCAAAATATTTTTCTAATCCATTACATAGATTGAATGTTGTAGTGCCATTTTCGTCTGTTTTAAGTAGCTTACTTAACTCTGGAATTTCATTATTTTTACAATCAGGGCATTTATCATTTATTAGGTTATAAGCACTTACAACTCCACAGGAATACTCATCATTTTGTTTGTCATAAGCAAAACATATTCCTTGTAAGAGGATAAATAAACATAAAAGTAAGCGTTTAAACATAGTTAAATATTATCATAAATATAACACTTGTATTTTTATGTTATAATAATTCAAAATTGAAAGGGATATATTTATGCAAATACAGGCTGTACAAAGCTCAAGTAATAATTTAAACTTTGGGATGGCTCTAAAAATAGATTCTGAAGCTCAGAAATACATTAGAGATAATTTTAGTGCAAGACAATTAAAAAAACTTTCTAAAATTATTGAGCATCAAAAAAATAATCCATACGATATTTATTTGTCAACAAATACTCAATTGGTAAAAACTGGTATGTCTTCTGATTACAAACCTCTTTATAAAAAAGTGAAACATCTTTATGCAACAGTAAAAGAAAAGACGTTCAATAGTAATATGTTCTTTGATATGCCAATTTTTATGCTAAAAAGAGCTGAAAGATACGCAAATAAACTTGAAAAAGGAAAAATCCCTGACGTTGATAAGGTATTAAGTCAAGCTAAATAATAGGCAACCGCCTGAATTCCAAAGGCTTGTAGGATAATTATTTTTTAATTTGAATTTCGGAAAAATTGATACGAAAGCGACACAATAAGTCGGAAACGGTGTTCCAATTCTTTATCTTCAGAGTTAATGTGTGTGTACCATGAATGAATATATAAGCAAAGCTTCTAGCTCCTCACTCGTTGAAAAAGCAGGTGCAAGCACCGCTTTTAACTCGTTCGTCCCTATTAAAGAAATCGCACAGGCTAAGGGGTTAAAGAGCACTCGTTCAATCTGAATGGAAATCAACTAACCTGAAAGCAAATATTATTTACTATTGACAAGCCGGTTTTAAGAAGTATTATAGTTAAAAAGTTTATAAGGAGTTTCTGAAATGCAGGTAAATATAACTTCAAATCAAAATTTCAAGGGTAGTTTTTTACAAACAAAATCATTGAAAACTTTAAGAAAGACTTTGTGTTCTGCTGATAACTCTGTTTTGGATAAACAATTTAAACTGATGGAAAAGGTTAAAGACGGAAAAGTCTTTGGATATGAAACTTTTCCTAAAAATGAAGATGGAAATTCTTCAAGAATATATGAACTGGTAAAATATCATGGAAAAGAGTATAAATTAACAAAATTTAGTGCACCTAAAGAGGATTATCATTTTCTTTTTAATTCCCTTCATAATGAATATAAATATAAACTTGTGACAGGTATACATTTGGATATCAATGGGTAATCGGTATCGTAACTAACTGATTCAGAATGTCTTTATAGATGGAAATCTGTAGTTTGAATGTTGGACTTTCTTGAATTGTATCCCAACACAAAGTGTCCCAAAATAATCAAACCATCTGTAACAAGAAATCAAACCATGTGTTCTTTTACATTATGAATAAAATCCGCTCAAAATAAGACAGCCCCATATTTTATATAGGGCTATTGTATTTTAATGTCCAGTTCGTTGTCTATAGAATAAATTGTCAGTTGGACATACTCAATTTGCCAGATACAACTTGTGTCGCCTTAGTAAATCCAACCTGCACAACACTTCCATTTTATTTAACAATAGAAGCAAATAGCAAAAAAGAAATTTAGCTGCTTTCTATATTATTAACACAGTAATAGAAAGGTTAATCATATGCCGTATATAGATGACAGGTTCAGAAGTGCAGATAGAAATATTAAAGCCGTTTCACCCCGAAAAATAGAAAAACATGCTACGGTTTCACTTCCACAAGAAATATTCTCAGAAGTTGAGGATATAGAAAGTTTAAAATTTAAATCTAATGTTAAGAGTGTGTATAATGATATTTGTAAAAAGATTGATTTAAACGAGCAAATCAGACCGGAATTAAAGTTTGAGACTCTCGGTGTAAGTGGTGCAGCAGGAGGGTTTGACGTTGTGGACGGTAAGATTTATTTTGATGACTTTTTTATAAAGGGGCTTGAAAAATATGATATTGCTTTTATAATAAGGCACGAGCTTGAACACGTAAAACAATTTCATGATATGGAAAGGATGCTCGGAGTCGAGAATTTTATGAAACTAATGATTTCGAAAATTGCAAGGACTCATGGGGATAAAACTATTAAAATTAATACTGATTATTACAAAAAAGTTGAGCAGGTTCTCGGGAAAATAGATAAAAATTCTCCTGATGGCATACGCGCACAAAAATATATTGATGCATTTAACAAATATCCAGACTTTATGACCCTCAGGAACAGAAATGATATCTGCGAGCTTAAAAAGATATTTCTTTTTGCAAAAGAATTTATTGTCAATTACAAATTTAATTTTTTGGAAACCAGTGCAAACAAAGCTGCAAAAAGGTTTCTGAAAACCTTTAAAGTATAGTTGTTGTAGTTTTTTGTCCAGGTTGATTTGTACGGCTAGATAGATTATTTTGGTAAAGTTGGCTTTGTGTGGGCGTTTTCGAGTCGAAAAAATTAAGTGTTCCCTAAAAATCAAACTGGAAAACTGGACTTTTCTGGACTGTACGGATAATTTGATTATTCCGGAATAGTCCAGTTCCGCAAAATTTTACGAAAAGCAAATTTTTTAGGTAAAAATTCAAGACAAGGTTGGAAATAAACTTCCAACCTTGTGTTTGAATAACCTTATCAATATAAAATTTTAATTATTACCTGTAAAATTAAGTGTTTCTCCGTCATCAGGGATTAACAGATTACCAATATTATTTTTATTTTTAAATTCTTTTAAATCTTCCCTTGTAACCGAAAGATGGCTGACTGTATCTAAATGACTTGCAATGATTTTTGCGTCAGGCGCAGCATCCAGAACATTTTTTACATCTTCAATATTCATAATTATGCGTTCACCGTTTAATAGAGTTGCTGCACAGGCGTTTACAACAATAACATCCGGAGAATACTTTTTCAGTGAAATATCAACTTCCTCACACCAAATCGTATCACCTGCAATATACAATGTTTTTTCATTTTGTGTTTTAAAAACCACACCCATTGCATCATAAGGCAAACCAACAGAATCGCACAAAGGTTTTATTATCTCTCTTTTGCCATGTTGGGTTCCAGTTTTGTATAGAGTTATACCATTATATTCCGTTCCGGATTCTTGTATAATCTCAACATTTGTAAACCCTTTTGAAATGACGTAATCTTTATCAATATCTGACTGTACAAAAACTTTTATATTTTTATCCAGTGCTTTTTCTGCAAATTCATCCCAATGGTCAGGATGAATATGGGTAATAATAACTGTATCAACATCAACAATTTTTTCAATGCCAAAAGGTAATTCCACTCTCGGCTGACGAATTTGTGAGTTTATGGCGCTATCAAACCCCGGCATATAATCTTTCCGCATAAGCCAAGGGTCTATTAAAAATTTTGTATTATTATATTCCACTATAATTGTTGCGCTACGTACTTGTGTAATTTTCATTTAGGTTTCCTCCTTTAATAAAGCAATTTTATACATTTATTATCATTTTGACAAGAATGCACTTTTTTGTATAATACTTACTAAAAAGTAAATTAGGGAATTTAATTATGGTAAAACATAAGAAAGAGGAATATAAATGCCCTCTTGAGGCAACAATGGAGATAATCGGCGGGAAATACAAAGGAATTATAATCGGACACCTTATAAATAAAACATTGAGATATAACGAACTTCAAAAACTTATTTCTCACGCTACACCCAAAATGCTTATTCAGCAGTTAAAAGAACTTGAGGCAGACGGAATAATTAAACGGAAACTTTATCCGGTAGTGCCGCCAAAGACTGAATATTCCCTAACCCAAAGAGGTGAAACACTTATTCCGGCAATTATTGAGTTAAACAAGTGGGGTATGAACTATTTAAAAGAAGAAAATATCCACTGTGCCTACAAAGGTGATATGGAGTAATACACAATTTACCCTAAAAAGATTACTTGACAATGAGTGAACGTTTTGAAATTTCAATTTGTTCATTTATTTAAAATTTTAAGTTTAGGTTGCCCAAAATAATCAAACCATCTATAACAAGAAAACAGTTCGATTATTTTTGAAAAATATAGATGTTTAGGGCGATTGAATGGTCGAAAAATTTAAGATGTGAAAAATCATCTACCCACATCATCAGAATACGCAATTATAAAAATTAACTACAATTTACGTAAACCAAATAAAATTTAAACTCGATATAGTTACAAAATAAATAAAAATTATTTCGCTTGCTCAAAACCAAGTTCATCTAATACTTGCTTATTTTTGTTATCATTAAAAACATTCTCAATTGAATTTTTCATAAATTTCATAAAACAAGGTTCTTGAGAAAATTCAAACTCCGCGTATGTTTGTTTTTGAAGAGCATCATTTTCTATATATGTATCAAGATATTTTCTATAATCTATATTCCCATCTTGTTTATAGTAACCGACATTTTGAAATTCTTCAAATGCTTTTTGAATTTTTGGAGTTAAACAACTATCAGCTTTAATAACCCCGAGGTTATGTGTAATTTTTGCAGTTAGCGCTTGAAGCTGTTCTCTATAAGATGCGCTAATGTGTGTAAAAAGATTATTAAAGCCATCCATATCTTTATTGGCTAAAAGGGTTCTTGCTTTATTAAAAAATTCTAATTGTTCCGGAGTTAACTGTCCTGATGTTGCCATCTCATCCACTAAATTATTTTCAATCAAGTTAACGACTGCTGACCGTTGCGAATCGGTATATTTTTCAACCATAACATCTATAGCTTTTGGTGCTAAAGTTTCATGCCTTAGTATTTGAGTATTCTGTACATAATGCTGAAGCTCATGCCTTAAGGCAGAAAATATCTGCGTATTATTAAAATTATTACATTGCTCAGGATCAACAATAATGATATTTTGCATAGGAGAGTATGCCATAGGAGTTTTTACATTAATTGGTAAACAATATAATGCAGGACGAATTTCAGATGAAAAGCCCATTTTCCTTGTCAATAATTCATAAGAAGCTAAAAGAAAATCTTCTCCTTCTCCATATTTAGACAACTCTGCAATATCTTCCGCTGTAATTCCAAGTCTATGAGTTTTAAAATTCACGTATTCTTGAATAGAAATCTTATCTATCTTTTTTAGATTTTTACAAACTTTTGTATCAGGAATAATTTCTAAAAATTTTGCAGGTATTGACCCTTTAAAACTTGTATTATAAGAACCATAATAAGACACACGGTTTGACTGAATATTCATAAATTATACCTTTCAAAATTCTACTTATGAAATGTATAAAATAAGTAAATATATAAAATTGCCTTATACTCTAATATATTATTAAAATATTTTAACGACTCTACATTATTTAACAAAACTACTCAACATAAGATAATAAAACATCTATATAAAAAGTTTATCCAAGTTACTGAGCCATTATATTTGGTATACTTATCACAAACTTATTCTTAACCCAAAAAGCAAAGCAATACCATTTCTGCCTCCATTACGAATCATCCCTTCTAAAAAACCGGTTACTCTTTCTCCCCAGCGCTTTTGTACTCCAACGCCATATTGGACATACGGTTTTATTGATAAATCAGTAAGATAAACGTCATTGGCCTGAAATCTTGCATGGTCAATTATATTCCAAACCATTGATACCGAAAGATATGGTTGCAAATAATTTTTAAAATTACCTATAAATTTTATTCCAGGTTCTATATGCAGAGCATGTAAAGGTTTTGTATTTATGCTAACGTCAGATGCTGTTCTATAATTAAAGGTATTAATAAATGAATATGAGGTTAGTATACTTGGCTGGATAATCATTTTACCTTCAAAAACTTCAAAATTATATCCTGATTTTTGTGCAATACCTGTATTTAACATTGCAAACTCTTCATGCCCGAAACTCGTTGATGCTTCTGCAACATTTGCTCCCACATTAGCTGTCCAGGCAGAAAAAAATCCACCCTTATAAAAAACAGCATCTGCGCCGATTAAACCTCCGTTATTATAAATACTATTTCCTTGATATGTCTGATGAGAGCCGTTATATGAAGCATACGCGCCATATAGCATATACCAATCTCGTCTTAATTTTGTCAATTCGCTTTCACCACCGACCAGAGCACCGTACATAACATTTGAAACCCTTGGCCCATGACGTAATGGAACATTTTCAAATGTTGAATACGGTTTAAACCATATTCCTTTTTTTTGCTCCGGTATTACCAGTGGAGAAAAAGCAAATTGTCCGGCCGTATTTGCAGATTTATTCATTAGTGAAAAACTTTTCCTAATTCCTAATGGGGCAACCATAACCATATCTAAATTAGAAAAAACATTTTTATATGTTTCTAATTGTACTAAATAACCACCCAACTGAGTAGCTACCGCAGATGTAAAAATAGAAGGATTAAAATCTCCCCTTACAAAATTAAAATTACCATTAGTATTATCATAACTTACACGATAATTGTAAATAGGAGTTGAAAGAGTCTCCGGAGTATAACGGACATAATCCTTTAAAACCGGATTCGCAAAATGAATGGAAATATCGCTACTTTCCGGCGCACCATAAAGAGATAACTTTTTCACAAACAATACACCACTGCCACCAAGATTTTCAGCACTAATTGTATCCATTATTTTATCATTTAAATTCGCATCAACAAAAAGGTTTGTCTGACCATTAATGTGCAAATTATTAAAATAAATATTATTTATCTCTTTATTTTCTAAATTAAAATTTATATTATTTCCAAAATTAGTATTTTTTGAATTAAAATAACTGCCGCCTGCAAGCAGATTTACAGTGCCTTCCTCAAATATAAAATCTCCAGCAAAATTATTATTCTTCCCGCCCAAATTTAAGTTACCGGAATTACTTTTTATAATTTTTCCGCTGCCTGATATACCGCTTAGAATAGTATTTGAACCGCTGCCATTAAATTCAACAGTACCCTTATTATAAATATCATTAGATGTTCCATTATTTGTATTTGCTCTGAAAGTAGAATTCTCTATGGTTATTGTTCCATCATTACAAATAGCACCACCGCTTCCATCTACAGAAGAAGAGACGTTTTTATTATTTTCAATAATAGAATTTTTAATTGTAACTACACCATTTTCAGAATTATATAAAGCACCTCCACTACTTTCAAAAACAGACGATGCCGAATTATCAGCAACTGTAGAATTCTCTATTATTAATTTACTATTATTATAAATAGCCCCGCCTTTAACTAAACTCCCATCAACTCCTTGTATTGAATTCGAAGATACGACACTATTTTTCACTACCATATCACTGTCATTATAGAGCGCCCCTCCAAAAATTTGACTATTATTCCCTGCGTTTACTGCCGAATTAGTAATCATAGAATTATCTATATCTATAGATTTACTATTATAAATTCCGATGCCAAATATATTTGAATTACTGCCTGCTTGTACAGAACTGGAAGAAATTTTTGTATTCTTTATATTCATCTCTCCCGAATTATATATACTACCGCCATAAAAATAAGAATATTCACCACCACTTACACTATTATTATTAAAAATCGAATTAAATATATATATTTTATGACTACTATAAATTGCCCCACCATTTATCAAAGAATAATCCTGTGCTGAAGCATTATTATTCCTAAAATCAACATGATTTATCGATGCAATACCTTCGTTATATATAGCTCCGCCATAAACATAAGTACCTCTATCTATTCCTAAAACATAATTATCATCAAATTGAGTTCTTGAAATATCAATAACACCTAAATTATATAAAGCTCCGCCATGGGGAATAACAGAACCTTCCGAATAATTATTTTTCAAAACAGAATTACTTATTGTCATATAAGCATCCGTTCCAACATTTTGATATCCGTTTGCAATAGCACCACCATAAGATGAAGCTCCATCTGAATAATTATCCTCAAATAAAGCAGTATTAATATGTATAACCCCACCGTTTAGATTATATAAAGCACCACCTACAGCAAAATTGAAACCTGCAGCATCAACAAAATTACCATTAAAAACAGAATTATTTATATCAATAATTCCACCACTATTATAAACTGCACCTGCAAAATTTGAGTGGTTATACTCCTGTCCTTTACAATTTAATAGACTTACTTGATTAAATAAACTATCTTGATTTAACACAAAACCACCAAAAATATCATTACCATTAATAGAGTAATTGTTTCCTTCAAAGGTAATATCTAATCCGTAAAAATTATACCCTATTGTGTCGTCTGATGTCATATCATCCAAAAACTCTATAGTATCACCACTTATAGGATGAGAATTCATAAGTTCATCAAAATTTCTAACTTGAATATCATCTGCTTGAGCCTGATGTACACAAACCACTAACAATAGCACTAGTAATATATTTTTTGCTACTTTCATATATTTATAATTATTTTTTTAATAAAAACTTACTATTAGCTATTAAGATACTAATTACACACTAAGGACCTAAGTAAGTGTGGTATAATGCAAACATCTTACCTGCTGAGCAAACAAACTTCTTACAATCACACGGAATAAATTGCTCTATATATTCTGCTAAAGCATATTTAACTATACATTATAAGTATTTGCTATTTGTTCAATAATAATAAATAATGATTGTACCAAAAGGAGAAAATATATATTATGAAAATAGATATAGAATACCCGATGAGTATAGAAAAATTCAGAGAACTCTTACGAAAGTGTAAATATATTGATAAAGATTCTGATTTATTTATAATGTTTCATAAATTAGCACAAAGTGCTTTAAAAATAACAATGGAACTAAACAACAAATATCATACTCCGGATGAAATTGTAGAATTATTTACTGAACTTACAGGACATACAGTTCCAAAAAGCTTCCGTTTATTTCCACCTTTTTATACGGACTGCGGAAAAAACATAAAAATAGGTGAAAATGTTTTTATAAATGCTTGTTGTAAATTTCAAGACCAAGGTGGAATTATAATAGGAGACGGATGTTTAATAGGACATAATGTAACAATAGCAACCTTAAATCATGAAACTAATCCTGAAAATAGGACAAATATAATTCCCAGTCCGGTCAAAATAGGGAAAAATGTCTGGATAGGATCTGATTCTACAATATTACCCGGAGTTGAAATAGGCGACGGGGCAATAATTGGTGCAGGAAGCACCGTTACAAAAAACATTCCGCAAAATACAATAGTTGCAGGAAATCCGGCAAAAATAATAAAAAAAATTGATGTCAATTTTGATAAATAGCGTAAAGTATAAATAAATTTTCAATAATGTATAATTTAAATAATACATTACAGCATTGTAGATTCTCTTTAAATTAATAAAGCAGGTAAGCTATATAAACAACTACCTGCTTTATATTTATAAATTTAACAAAGTTGAGCATCACCCATGCCAAATTGTTTTAACGAATCCGTTTTTGCCTGAATACATATAAATTCAAGCTCGGTGTCTCCGATACTCTTAAGAGTTCTGGCTCCATCCGGCATTATTTTTACACAATCGCCCTCTGTAACTTTCACTTCATTACCATCAACAGTCATAATTCCATCACCCTTTAAGAAAATATAAATCTCTTCATTTTGTTTATGTTTATGACTAAAAGGTAAAGCAAAATCTTTTGGTACACAATTGATAGAAATTTCACATGATGACAATTGTAAAGAATCATGTAAAAATACTTTTCCATTTTCTTTGTTAATAATATTCGATAATTTTCCAACTTCTAATTTTTTGTAATTCATAATTATATCCTCCTTTTTACAACTCAAGTCTAAAATACTATCTTCTTTTTGTAAATTACGCACTTTTTTGTAACTACTATATGAATATTCTTTTTATGTTATATTTTGATAGGAGATTTAATATGATAAAAAAAGAAGAATTACCAGCTTGTCCTGTTGCCACAACAGTTAACTTAATAGGAAACAAATGGAAGCTACTAATACTACGAAACTTGTTTCTAAGACCTTATAGATTCAATGAACTAAAAAAATCACTAGAAGGAATAAGTCAAAAAGTTCTTACAGAAAATCTCAAAGATATGATTGAAAAAGGACTTATTACTCGTATTGAATATGATGAAAAAATTTTGCATACAGAATATAAACTAACAGAATTAGGTCAAAGTATGGCTCCCATTATGCAAGCACTTGAAAATTGGGGAAATATGTATCAACAAACAATTAATTCATAATTAAGTCGGAATTTTATAATAAAATTCCGACTTCGTATAGACATTTACAATTTAATTAAAACTTTTACCCAAATTGTAAGCTTGATTTATATATTCAGTACCATTAACCGCACCAGCAGGCCATAAACCTGAAGCAATTATCTGTCCTGCATCACTCCATCCCAGATAATTCAACAATGTCTCATAATGATTTATTATAGGTTTTGCTTCTTTAGCAGAAGTATCCGCATATGTCATAATTAAAACTGATTTTTTAGGAACATGAATTTGTTCATTGATTGCATAAAATCTGTCTATTACAGCTAGAATTAACAAGATAAGCAGGACATTTATCAGTCAATACAAAGCTTTCTCTAGGATATTTTTTCAAAATTTCTCCAATTGCGTTTTCACTTTTACCATCTACATACATATAGGCTGTATCAAAATAATTTGCACCATGCTCCATCGCATACTCAACCATTTTGTCAAGTTCGACCATATCAATTTTGCCATCACGCATAGGTAAACGCATACATCCCAGAGCGATTAATGGCATATCTGTATTATCAAATTTTCTTCTCAGTACCTGATTTTCTGATTTTTTCACTTCTTTTTTACCGCATCCAGATAGTATAGCCGCTCCGCCTACTGCCAGTGCAGAATTGATTATAAATTCTCTACGTTTCATATTTTTCTCCTGAAATTTATTTCTAATCTACAGTTTGTATAATATTACAACAATATTCAGTTATACTAATAAAAATCCTATTATTACATATATGGTATACATTATGGAGTTTACAGGCAAGTATATTTATTATGCATAAATATATTGATTTACATCGAAAATAATTAATATATTATAAAAAATATACCGACCATTACCGCTTACCACAATCAAATTTAGAAATTTAAATTTGATATCCATTTTTTTATATCATTAACATTGGCAGAATCTTCGTATGTTGTGTACCCTTCAATAACCTTAGCAGTCGGAGCAAGTTTTTGCATATCAGTGTATGTTGAAGATGCACCTCCGCCACCATGTGTACAGAATGGTACAATAATTTTTCCATCAAAATTATTATTTGATAAAAATGTTTTGACAGGTGATGCCATTGTATACCACCATACCGGCGTTCCAATAAATATTATATCGTATGGTTCTACATTACCATTATCTTTGAGCTCCGGATGTATACCATTCTGTTTTTCCACCTGAGCCTGATTGACAACAGTATTATAATCTTTTGGATAATCTTTTACCGGTTTTATTTCGAATAAATCACCACCAGTAACTGATTGAATTTTTTCAGCTGCAGCTTTTGTATTGCCTGAATATGAATAATAAGCGATTAAAACTTTTTTATCTGACATATCAATCTCCTTTCCAAAATTATTAGCAAAAACTTTATACATTCCTAATGCAAATAATACTATAACAATTGCTATAATAATCCAGATTTTTTTATTCATTTTTCACCTCTGAAATTTATTTATATATAAATTTTACAACCTGATAGCAGCTATCAGTCAATAGTTTTTTATTAAATTTTTATAAGTGCATTTATCTCATAAATTATTAGCCAATTGAATACCAGTTTAATAATTCACATTCACATCATTAAATTTTATAACCAAAGCAGGAGGGTATATTTATGAACAATATGTTTTGTTTTCAATGCGAACAAACAGCTTTTGGCAGCGGCTGCATCAAATCCGGAGTCTGCGGTAAAAAACCTGATACTGCAAATTTGCAAGATGAATTAATAAGTCTCGTTATAGAACTTGCGAATTGTTCCGAACAGAATAATGAATTAACAGAAATCATTATTACAGGTTTATTTACAACTATAACCAATGTGAACTTTGACAATCAGACAATTACAGAGTTCATTGAAAAAATTAAAAAATTCATAAAACGCGACGATATTTTTAATATAAAAACTGTATGGGAATCAGATATAAATACCCGCAGTTTAAAATCACTTATTCTTTTTGGATTAAAAGGTATGGCTGCCTATGCATACCATGCCAGAGTTTTAGGTTATAAAAATGAAACCGTCGACAGTTTTTTTTATGAAGGTCTACAGGCTATTACAAAAAATTTATCACAGGAAGAATTATTACATCTTGTATTAAAAACAGGTGAAATCAATTTAAAATGTATGGAAATGCTTGATTTGGCAAACACAAGTACTTATGGGAATCCTGTTCCAACTCAAATTAGTACCAATATTGAACCGGGTCCATTTATAGTAGTATCCGGTCATGACTTAAGAGATTTAGCGCTATTGTTAGAACAAACAAAAGATACAGGTATTAATATTTATACTCACGGAGAAATGCTGCCAGCTCACGCTTATCCAAAATTAAAAAAATATTCTCATTTTAAAGGTAATTTTGGAACAGCCTGGCAAAACCAACAAAAAGAGTTTGTAAATATTCCGGCACCAATATTATTCACAACAAATTGTATCATGCCAGTAAAAGAAAGCTACGCAGACAGGATTTATACAACATCAGTAGTAAGATATCCGGGAACAATTCATATTGACAAAGATAAAAACTTTAAACCTTTAATTGACAAGGCTTTAGAACTTGGCGGATATAACAAACTAAAAAAAATGACAGGAATAAATGGAGGAAATATTTTAACTGTAGGATTTGCACACAATACAGTATTATCGGTTATCAACAAAATCATAGACTCCTTAAAATCAGGAGAAATTAGCAATATTTTTCTCGTAGGCGGCTGTGATGGAGCCAGACCAGGCAGAAATTACTATACAAAATTTGTCCAGCAAACCCCGGCAAATTCTCTTATTTTAACCCTTGCCTGCGGGAAATATCGGTTTAATGATATTGACCTTGGCGACATTGGCGGCATTCCAAGACTTTTAGATATGGGTCAATGCAATGATGCATACTCAGCAATAAAAGTAGCCTCAGAATTATCAAAAGCCTTGAATTGCAATATAAATCAACTTCCATTAACATTTATTCTATCATGGTATGAACAAAAAGCAGTTTGTATTCTGCTATCATTACTATATCTGGGTATAGAGAATATTTTTTTAGGACCGTCTTTACCAGCATTTATTTCACCAGATGTTCTAAAAATACTTGTTGAAAAATTTAGAATAAAACTAACTACTGAACCCCAAAAAGACTTAGCAAAAATCTTACATAGTTAATTCTTGGCTAAATAAAAAACGGAGTTTAAAACTCCGTTTTTTATTAGTCATTAGTGAATATTTTCTTTATGTTCCTTGTGGAAAGTATTCCATTTAAAAGTTGGATATGCTTTACTCATTTCATCCCACGCTACAAAGACTTCATAATCTTGCATTTTAGATTTCCTATCGGTTTCCCAATGCTTTATATAATCGATGCAAGCATGGTCAATAAAATGCAATCTTTCTGTACATAAAGTTATATTTTTATCTTTCGGAAGTTTTTCTAATGCATCAATCAATGTAGGAAGCTGAAGAAAAGTTATATTTCCATGAATCTTTGCTATGATTCTATTTTCCTGTTCTATATTTTCAGTATCAATATCCACCTTTAAAACTTTATATGCGCTCTTTATAAAAGCACAGGCAAAGCCGATTAATATTCCCTCAAACAAATTAGTAAAAAGTATTGAGACAAGAGTAATAATATAAATTGCAAATTCTCCTTTGCTTAATTTATATATGTATTTTGCAGCTTTAACATCCACCAGTTTATAACCGGTATATACCAATATTGCTGCCAAAGCACAAATTGGTATATAATTTAAAACCGTAGGAAAAACAGAAACAAATATTAATAACCAAACCCCATGCATAACGGCAGACAACCTTGTCTGAGCATCAGCATTTATATTCGCTGCACTTCTTACTATTACTCCTGTTATAGGTAATCCTCCAACCATACCTGATAGAGAATTCCCTATTCCTTGTGCAATAATTTCTTTATCATAATTGGTTTTAGATCTATCACTCATTTTATCTATAGCAGCTGAAGTTAAAAGAGTTTCAGCACTAGCAATAAAAGTTATAACAAGAGCATTTATTATAATAGCAGGATTTATTAGGTTAGAAAATTCCGAAAGTTTTATAAAATTAATACCACTCCAAAAATTTGAACCTATTTGAATATAATTTATATCAAAATGTAACAAATTTGCTACAAATGATGAAACTATAATAGCAACAAGTGCCGCAGGAATTACCTTAATCTTTTTAGGCATATATACATTCCAGCCTAATATTATAGCAATTGTTAACAACCCTATTGTACATGCATGATGGTGATTAGAACCGTCAAAAGGTAACACTGAATTATATATTACACTGAATAAATCTTGAATATTATGTAAAAAATCATTTTTAGGCGTGCTATCAAGCATTATGTGAAATTGGGATAAAAATATTGAAATACCTATTCCGGCAAGCATTCCTTGTATAATAGCAGGAGAAATAGCTCTGAACCACTTTCCAAAAGCTAAAAGTCCGAAAATTATTTGTAATATTCCCACTAAAAAAATTATTAAAAAAAGTTTTTCAACTCCTAATTGATGAATTATATCCACTATTATGAGAATCAAACCGGCAGCAGGACCCGATACCTGAAGAGAATTTCCGGAAAATGTACCTACAAATATCCCACCTATAATCCCGGCAACAATTCCACTATATATAGGCAGCCCACATGCAATAGATATACCGATAGCAAGAGGTAAAGCAATTAAAAATACTATTATTGACGCCAATATATCCTTTTTTATTATATTAAGCATAGTTATATATCCCTCTAAGTTAAATTTCCAATAAAAATGTTATCATTTTAAATAAAAAAATACAATTAAGAAGTGTAAAGTATTTTGGATAATTATAAAAATCTTACAGGATTAAGTATATTAAGGAAGCTTTATTTTTATTCTCTCTGTATCATTAAAGTCAGACGGACGGGCTTTTTTTTCTGAAGAACCCAGCATTACAATCGCATCAACTTTAGCCCTGCTTCTTTTGCTATTTGCAGGAAATACCGTGATGTCTTTATATTGATAACTCTTAATAAGATTTGCAATACTTTTTCTATCCTCTGCGCTGATTTGCAATGATGAAACTTTTATATCGGATATAGAACCATCTTTATCAACATTAAACGAATAATAGAACCAAGAACCCTCTGGATATGTATCTAAAGATTTTATAGACATACTCCCATCAATAATTTCGTTAACAAAATTACTCTTCCATGTACTCCAATCAATATTCTTCACCATATATCTGTTCTGAGTCTCAGTTCTTTGATTTTTAATACGATTGTCTTTAAGACTGTTTTCTATATTTTTTAATCTGCTCTTTTGTTTTTCGTAATCAGAAATCTGCTTATCAAGTTTTGTATCTTGATAACTGCCCACATCTTCATTAGAAAAATCTATATCCCTATTGTGAAAATCATTATTTGACCGGGAAATGTTATTAGTATTATTCAGAGCAATATTTTGGTTTGCAGTATTTGTATTATTAAATTTTAAATCATTAGACTGAAGATTAATATTTTTATTAGACGATTGGAGCTGTTTATTCTGAATATTTGCCTGACTAAGATCAATATTTAAATCTTCAGTTTTTATTTCAGTATTTTCGTTATTAATAACAAGATTTTGATTTGTAAACTGAACTTTTTTTCTTGGCGAAGAATCATCCACTGCTAATACAAAAACTGTTACCAGCACAAAAATCAGTATTCCAATTGTTATCAAGCCTTTTTGCATTTTTCTAATCCAGAAGAGCTAATAACTCATTATAATTATTTATTTTATACATAGTAGAACTCAAAAGATGAGTTTCTGCAATTAACAGTGCCGTTGGAACAAGTGCAGTTACAAAACTCAGAAACATCCCCTGAATATCACCACCAATTTCTGTGATAAAGTACGACACATTCATTGTAAACTCTATTAAAATAATAAAGCATGCTATAAACATAACAACATTTTTTTCTCTATTAAGACTTCTCATAGAATCAATACCCAGAATAGTTACACCATGACTGTTATAATCATGGAATCCATCCATTTTTATAATTTCTGAGCCTTTAATTTGCTTTGCAATAGTAAATGCCCTTACAAATGAGAAAAATGCAAAGATAATTAAAAATGTTGCAAGAACAAGAAATATAGGACTAAATCTTAATCCTGAAATTCTCACCCAGTTTGCAGCTTCAGGGAAACATCCGGCTAAGGTATTAGACACACCATAAGCCAGAAAAGGCGCTGTTAATAACCCTACAAAAACCTCTATTATCATTCTTAACTGGCAATTAACAAGACTTCCTTTTACACTATTAATTCTATTTTCACTTAATTTATTAATAAAATTACCAATTAATGTTCTGTAACTTTTCATTACAGACTCAAAATCTTCTCGATATTCACAATTTGTTAATTCATATTGATAATTCTTTAATTGAAATTTGAAATATCCGCCTGCAATAGATACAGTAGTCAAAGCTCCTACAAAAAGCAATGAAATAAAAAATGATGCAGCTAAAAACCCTGGTATATCCTTGTAATAGAATAAATTAATTACATAAACTATAAACATAAATACAACAGCAACAAAAATAATACACTTTTGTGCAATATCAGAATCTCCAAGTCTCTTAGTTGGATTAAAATCCATAAGAGAATATACACCAAATTTTAAAATAAGAGCTATTGCCGCTACAATACCGGAAATACAAACAAGAAAACCGACATTTGTTGTAAGATTTAATACTGAAGATGAAGTATCAACTTTCAACCCCAATAAAAAATTTGTTATACCAAAAGAACATACTATAGAAAGAATTACCATAGCTGCATTAAGTATAAATGAAGTTATATTTGTTGATTTTACCGCATCTTTTAACGCTACTATTTTATAACCGATTTCTTTAATAATTGCAATTCTGTGAGTTTCAATATCATTATTAAAAGCCTCATTGGCAGTATTTTTTGTTGACGTTTGTATTGATTTATTTCGTTCAACTGTTTTTACAGGTTGAACTGGCTTTGATGAAATTGCATTATTAGTACTATTTTGAATCTGAACTGCCTGCGGAGCACTTTCAACCTGTATTGTTATAGAATCCGGAATATCGCCGACATTTACCGTAAAATTCGCAGGAACAAGAACTTTTGAAAAAACTTTATTATTAAATAGTGCATCCTTAGTATTAGTCGAATTAATCAAAACATAATTATTATATTTTTGAGTATAAACAAGTTTTATAATTGCACCGTTATTTATATCTTCTACAATAAAATCACAACTATCATTATTTCCGATAACGATAGTTGATTTGTTTGAAAATTCTTGTATCTTATCTAAATATTTGATTCTAACTTTCATGCCTGAAGTTCTCCCGTAAGCTTGCGAACTTATCTTCCTATTGCGGATAAAAATTTCCGAAGAGCTTTATTCGAAGCTACTTCCGTTCCTATAATTAAATTCCTTTCACCCAATACCGGTGTCAACTTTTCTTTTACAAGATCAAGCTTTTCAGGGTCAGCAAAAAGAAACATCATTGTAAAATCTCCTGTTTGATTTTTCACCTGTGCAACTTCATCTGGCAAAGTATCCCAATTAATTTGCTTATCCACACTTCCTTCATTTTCTAAATCACCAATAACAACAACGGCAGGAATATATCCTTCTTTTTTCAAATTTAGAGCATGATTGAAAGCCTTCTTTAAGGATAAACCATAAGCAGTTCCAAATTCCTTAGAATCAAGTTGGGTAAATTGTTCCATAGATTTTCTTACTTCTGCACTTGATTGTGGAGACCCTTCAAAAATTAAATATGCATCTTCAGAAACTCTGAGCATTTTTATATGATCCTCTGGATCCAACATTGAACAAAGTTGACGAATAATCATTTTTTGTGCAGGTAATCTCTTTTGATTTGAAGCTGACGCATCAACTACAAAAACAACTCCCGCTTTATGAAAATCATCAACTTTGAGCTGTGATAAACCAAAAATAGATAAACCTATTATTATTAGAAATACTATTGAAAACAGTATAATTTTTATTGTGTTATTCATAATATAAAAATACCATAAAATAAAAAAAATGGTAATCATATATATGATGTATTGAATACTCAATTATTTTACTTTTGGATTACATATCCCCAAAC
>OLZB01000597.1_pt1 | contig 18426 bp, 18 predicted proteins | sample 1673421 | NCBI WGS metagenome assembly OLZB01 (sample SAMEA103958111, study PRJEB25191) | human gut metagenome | biome: human-associated habitat [ENVO:00009003]; feature: intestine environment [ENVO:2100002]; material: feces | place: Germany | collected 2013/2015
GTCGTTGCCGGCAGCAACCTTCTGGATCACGATTTCCGGGTAGGTGTAGTTTACGAAGGTCAGCTGATGCACCCGAACATCATCATTCTCAGTGTTGATGGTGATGCTCTGGCAAGCCCAATAGGGAATCAGGTAGCCATCAGGGGCCTTAGTCTCGACAAAATCGTAGGTCCCAGACTCCAGACCATTGCCGTCAGTACCGGCGTAGGTAAAGGTGCCATCGCCGCCGGTGGTGATACTGTCGATCTTGGCTCCATCGAGGTAGACATCAAACACGGCGCCAGGAAGGCCGTTGCCATCCTCGTCCACCTTCTGGATGATGATGGAGTGCTTGGGCTGATTCTGGAAAACGATAGGGCCGCTGTGCTTAGGAGTAGGCACTCCATCCACATCTTCAATCCAGAGCCGAAGATTCTGGACCTCATCAGACAGCTCATACCCAGGAGGGGCAATTTTTTCTGTGACCGTGTATTCACCGGGTTCCAGATAGTTCTCCCCATCAGGATCATCCCACTGGAGCTCCAGGGTACCAGTCTCATCACAGACCCTGTCGGTCTCAATGCCATTGGTCAAACTTTTGAAGTGGAAAGTAGCAGGGCCGACGCCATTGCCATCCTGGTCCACCTTGTTTACGATACCAGTGGGAGTCTGAGGCTCTCCATTCTTGATGGGAGCGCCGCCATTGACTGCCGCCGCTGTTTCCTTAGTTTTGTTGTTAGTAGAACTAACAGTAACCTGATAAGGCTTGGTACTGCCAACATAACCAGGAGGGGCGGAGGTTTCTTTAACATAGAATGTCTGAGTATCATCAGTCATGAATTCACTGACATCAACATAAGTCCATTCATCCGCCGTTGTTGTGAAGGAATGCACCTCATTTTGACACCCAGCATCAGTATAAACTCCAAATGTTGCTCCGCTCAGGTTGTTACCGCTGAGATCGGTTTTCTTGAGTTTAATCCATCCCTCTTTTGGAATCTGTGGTTCATCAGGCATTGATACCACCATGGGCTGGATATTACTTCCGCCCCTGGGGGTATAGTAGTAGACATCCCACTCCCCAAAGTCTCCGCGTTCATATTTGGTAAGGGCTTCTTTCACCCAGCCAACGACCTGCTCGTCAGTCTCCGCGCACTTACCGTACATTTTTTCAACGGTACGATTTCGCTCAGAGGCGATCATCAGCTGCGTCGACTCATCGTACAGGCTGGAGATTTTGTCTGCGCCGGTCAGCCAGAGAGCCGCCTGGAGCATTGCAGACCCAGAAATGCGATCCTTCTCAGACCAATAGTAGAAAATACTGCCGCGCTCCTGCTCAGCAATCTTCTGCTTAAACTCAACAGATTGTCCTGGATAACGCCGGTCTACATCAGTCGAGTAAAACCAGTACCAGTTATACTGGGCAATAAGCGGCAAACAGAAGTTATACTTGGTCTCACTAAGCGGAACAGGGTTTTCCCATGTGGCGCTCTTAAAGAAGTCCTTGGAGTGATCAGCGCAAAATCCAGGCGCAACACCTGTTTCCATATTGAATGTAAAAATTCGTGGAATAACAGTGCCCAGAATTGGAGACTGATACGAAGTCCATACATTGGCTTTATTTATAGTCGTGGTAGCAGGTGGGCCCTCTTTTGCTTCCGCTGCAATTGCGGGGGCCACGAACTCAGAGATCGGTAAGATCCCCAGCACCATGACAAATACCAGGAACAGTGTCATGATACGCTTAAACATAGTTGTTTTCTGCATTTTATTGGTTCCTCCTTAGGTTTGCGGCTCTGCAGCTGCCGCAATGCGATGTTGGTGGGTTCGAGGAAGAAGCGCTATTTCCTTCTGCAATCATGTGTATCACCACCTCCTTCCGATTGGCTCAAGATGGCCGTTAGCCATCCTTGCGTGATTCACAGCTATTATACGCAGTTTCTTCGAAACTTATTTTATAAACAACCGGCCTCTCAGGAGGTCACTGCTATGCAACAATTATATGCAAACTATATTGGGGCCATTGGCGCAAAAAAAACTCCACCGAAAACAATTTTCGGTGGAGAATATCAGCCCTTTTGCGAGAAGAATGGCCATTGGCGTTTTGTTTTGCGTTGCATTCCTCTTTTGATGGTACCTGCAATACGATTTACTAAGTGCAATTACCGACATCACTATGCATGCTCTCGCTTTTAGGAACGGTGTCTACTGCCCCATACTCATTATGTGTCATGATAGTTGACTGCCATCAACTACCACAACTTATTAGTCTGAAAACAATCCTGTGAACTATAAGATGAGAATCCGAGCCATTCCAAGCTAGAATGCCTCGGATTCTCCTGCTGGATCTGTTTAGCCAATGTAGGCTGAATAGTCGTAGTTGTTAGAAGACCACTTTTCGGCCAATTTGAGTCCGCTATCAGACCAAAGACAAATGATCCAGTGATTCTCTGAACTTGCGGCCGTCATGTAGCTGAAGGTATCACTCATCAAAGAATGTTTATGCCCAGAAGAGTTCATCCATCCATTAAAAGCTGCGTGTACTGTTGAATATCCCTTAGCACAAACCTCGCCAGAAAAACTACCCTTCGGCCGGGCATGGCTGAAGTTACTGACTATCTCATTGCATCTAATCAGAGTGTATTCTTCCATACTGTCCGTGGTACCCCAAGTCAGAGGCTCATGCCCCTCGGATACACGGGCCTCATTGACCAGCTCAAGAAACCCATACTGCAACTTGGCATTTCCGATATCCACATTGGTAGCGCCAGTGAAGTACCCATTGGGAGAAACAGCATCAGAATTGCCATAGGTAGGGTATGCATCATCCTTACCGATACTGGACAGGACACCAGCCGCTGCGGTGGCGCCACTGGGCAGCTTCTGTCCCAACTCGCCGGTAGAAGTACCAGGGGTGGTAGGATCGGTGGGAGTAGTTTCGCCATTCCCAGAGAACACATCATACATCCGGCACAGGACAACTGCTGCCTGTCCGCGGGTCATCAGTCCATTCCCATTAAAGGTACCGTTGCTGTCCACACCTGTAATAATACTGGCACTCACAACAGCCATCAGGGCATCCTGATAGTTACTGGGAACACTGGACCAATCACCGATACTGGCCTGCACAGCTGCAGCATTGTAGCTGGGGACCTTGCCGCCGTCCTTCAGGAAATTGTAGAGGATCTGCGCCATATTATACCGGTTGATTGGCTGGAGGGCGACCTCCTCAAACCCATTATCAAGAGGGGTTCCGTTATCCAGGCCCATGCCCGCCATTACCGCAAGACAGGGGACATACCACGCAACCTCTGCCGGATCGCCGCCATACCAATCAATCAGCTCAGGATAAACTGACCGCCCAAGCATAAGTGCGAGCTCACCGTAGGTTACCTGCCTGTCTACGCCGTACAGACCATTGCCTACACCGGATACCCAGCCATTTTCGGCAGCTCGCTCCACATAGGAATAAGACCAGTGGCTGCTGGGCACATCGGAAAAAGTGGACTTACCATTGCTGGCAAAGATGCCGGCAACGATACTGATGAGCATCGCTGCGATGAGCAGCATAGAAATGCGCTTCTTGTTGTTCAGTGTTTTCATGTTGGGGTTGCCTCCTTTTTCGAATTTGCGTTGCGGCTCTTCTGTATTAGAGAACGCCCGCTGGTTGTCCTTTCATTTATATTATATGCACCTGCAGAAAATAATATTTTGGCCGCATGATAAGGCTGGCCTGCATGTCATATATAGGTTTCCGAAGGAAACCTATGCAGCGAAGATGTCAGGCAAAAAGAATATCCACCGGCTGTTTTCTCCTTTAGAAAAGATTGACAGGCGTCTCCGTTTGTAGCAATGATATCCATGCTCAGGAGTCTTTTCTAACGAAGAAATCAGGAAAGGGTGTCTGTCGTTGCCCTTGACCCCGTTGCGTGTCGGCTCCCGCCGGGAGCCGATGTATGGTCCGTGAGCCAGCCCGCCTCATATCCCTATAAAAAGGAAAGCAGTCCAGCCGTTCAGAGACGCACCTCTGGGCAGCTGGACTTTGGAATATCTTAGATTTTGGTCAGCCGCTCAATCTCGCTTTGTGGGATACCCATGATTTGAGAAACTTCCAGGATAGAGAATTTCTGCAAGAGCCGGCGTAGCATATCAGCCTGCGCCTCCACACGGCCCGCCTCCCGGTTCTCCCGGGCGTTGGCCGCCAACTCCATCTCCCAGACTTTCTCCTGTCTAAACAATCTTGTCATGATATTTAATTCCTGGTTAACCGCTCAATCTCGCTTTGTGGGATACCCATGATTTGAGAGACCTCCAGGATAGAAAACTTCTGCAGGAGTCGTCTCAGCATGTCAGCCTGCGCCTCCATACGGCCTTCCACACGGCCTTCCACACGGCCCGCCTCCCGGTTTTCCCGAGCGTTGGCCGCCAACTCCATCTCCCAGGCTTTCTCCTGACTGAATAACCTTGTCATGATGTCAACAACCTCCTTTTTCCGACTGTCCAGGAATGGTACCAAGATACCTTGTTCCAGGCAGAGTTGGATGGTACTCATAAGAGCCTCGTCTGTGCGTCCATACAGGGATACCTGCTCGTTTGCCACCTGGCAGAAATCCACATACTGAGAGAGAATATCTCCAGGCTGGCCATCCCTCAGTACCCGCACTGTCAGGTCAGCAGATCCCGAACCCTCGTACATATCGCTTAGACGCAGGATATCGGGGGCTTCTTTTTCCCCGGTGTATATGACATAGAGTTCTGGCCGGGGGATGGATACCTTCTTTTCCCGGTACAGGGAAAGCTGGTGCTCTTCGATATACTCGTTGTAGGTTTTTGCCAGATACATCAGCATACGCAGAGGGATGTTCGGGGAGAAAGTGCTTTGAGCCTCCACCAGCAAAATGAGTTTGTCCCGAACCTGAAAGCCCAGGTCATTGTACTGGCCGATGGCCAGGATATTCTCCAGTGTCACCAGCCTGAAGTCCTCATCCCGGATATCGGTATCCTCCGGGTGCAGAGACAGGTATAGCTGTTTTGTATATTCGATATCGCTGAACAAAAAAGTAAATACGCTATCCTTGATGTCGCGCTTTGGCTCCGGCATTTTGATCATCCCCCTTTGTTGGTTATATTATACCACAGGCGTTCGCAGGAGTGCAATAGGAGTACTTGTTGTATCCTGTGCCCATTGGTTGAGGGGCCATATGCGAAGCGGCAGACCAGAAGAAAAAAGCCCTCTTGGCAGTTCATTTGTAGAAAAGATAGCTTGCTTGTACCCCTCCTCTCCCCTCTTCTATCCATGTTCCTCTGAATAAATTCCGGCAGTTTCGCATACAACAGTATTATACAACAATTTAGGAGCAAGCACAGGAAGGGGATGACACATGTATGGCAAATATAATAAAACTGGGTAGTCTTTTCCTAGATGGCCGTCCAGTAGAAACAGGGATGCAATATGTTCCAAGTCAGACTATTGAGGTTGGAGAAATGACTCCCAGCAAGGAGATCGGATGGGTAGCTGTTAATGGGTTGCTCATTGCGGACCAGTGCCTGCTGACCAATGTCAGCTGGGATGACTTGGATGTCCAAGGCTTGGTATTTGGCAAAGAGGTCACAGTACAAGGTCTTAGATTTAAGATCCGCCTACTCAAAGTCGGCAGTAAGGAGGATGTTCCCAACGAGTGGGATGCTGCCTTAGACGCTGTTGGCGAGGATGATACTCTCTGGCACTGGGATCATAAATTTTTCTGGGGCCAGGAACCTGTGAGTGGGTCTGTGTCGCACCGCGCGATTCGTGGGTACACCTCGGCCCGCCACTGGGGTTGGAGTGACTCGTCCTCTCGGCACGCGCTCCTCGGTTTCCGCCCCGCCTTGGAGCCTCTGCCCACTGACCCCTCTGCCATCAGGCATAGCCAGGAAGCCTTGGTTATTGGCAGGGCCGGCGCAGTTGCTGGAAGCCTCATAGATGCGACTGCCTACGACCTTGTTATTCAGCCAAACGCTGATGGACTGATTGGAGAAGTCAGCTTCGCAGCAAAGATGCAGGATGGTACATTGGCTGTTGATCGGAGCGGGATAATCAGCATCGCCACCTAGACCGTCGCCCACATAGGTTCCCTGCTGGGAACCTACCACATAGGCTCCCTACAGGGAGCTCCCGAACTTTAGTTCGATGAGAGAATCAGTGCATGGTGTATCGAAATCGCGGTGCAGAACCGATTTGCTCCGCGTGTATGGCCGCTGACGATGGACAAGGCTGTGCCTATTCCTTACATTGAAAGTACAGAGCCCCGCAGCACAAGCTGCGGGGCTTCTTTGTTTGTGCCAACTGCCAACCACCATACAAAGTCCTGTATAGTTCGGCGAGAGAATCAGCTACTCACAGAGCGTCAGAAAGTCCTCTGCAACCATAGCCTGTACAATCTCGTGGAAATGTTTATCTCCCCATTCGCTGGAGACAACCGGCCGTCCGAGCTTTTCCTGGACATATGTCTCTATCAAATCCATGTCACACATCCGAAAGCCGGTATATGCAGAAACAACTATGCGTTCTTTTGTTGTCATAAACGGCTCTCACACCCCGCTCACATACAAATTTCCAATCATTTTTGGGAGTCTAAAGCCACTGGATGCTCACTTTGATATTCCAGCACCTGATTCGCGTAGTCGGCCAGTACCAGCTTCAGATAGTCCTCGTCTGTTTCCCAGGAGTCATTATTCAAAATGACTTCCATGGCGCACTCTTCTGCCACCTTCCGTTCCTCTGCAGTACAGGATTCTAAAGCCTGGCCTGCCAGCCGATCTGTCAGTTCCTGTTCATAGGTTTTTCGGCAACCAATCAAAACATCGTTTACGAAGTGCAGATCGAGTTGGATGCCCTCATGCACAAAACTGAGCTGCCGGTCCGTGATCCCAGCGCTGGTCACAGTGATCCCGTCCGCATATCCGGTTTCTGCATTGTATTTTGCTACATAGAGTTCTGAACTATCGGGATCGGAACTGCTCTGATCTTCTTCCGATCTCGCATCAATCCTGGCCTGCTCAATCAGGTCGATATATACGCCACCGTAAGCCAAATCTGAATCCACTGCCACAACTGGTTCGGTCGAAGCTGGAGGCAGGGACGCCGAGGCCAGCCAATACACAAATGCCCCGCCGATCAGTATGCCGGCCAGTATGCCGACCACAAAAAGCGTGGCCAGCAAGGCTACTTTTTTTGCTGTTTCTTTTGTCATAAGGGTCTCCTTATCCATTTGAAAATCTAATGGGAAAATTATAGCATCATTGTGCAAAATCTGTCTAATAAGTTTCCTGCATGAAATCTTTAATTTGCAACATAGGTTCTCCCTGTTTCTTTGCGAGGCTACGGCGTGTATCCGGCAGAGGCAGATGTGAAAAAATCCAAAAAATTGCGAAGAACACTTTGGACAGAATAAAATCTTGATTTTCTTCCAGCCTTTCTATATAATCGCATCGGTGATTGTCATGTACAGGATGAGCTTGAAACACTGTCAGAGGTGCAAAAAAGTCTTTATTGCCGAACCTTATCAGAGAATTTGTGGAGAGTGCAAAGAGCAAAGACGAATAGAGGAATATCTCAGGACACATAAGCAGCTGGCTCCATTTGTGGACTATACAAAACCTCTGCCCAAAATACAATGTGTCGTCTGCGAAGCAGAAACACCTCTTAGGCAGTCCCGTCGTAGACTATACTGCTGGGAATGTGGGGCACTCATCTATGACCCCGCCATCGACAAGGTTCCAGGTTAGATGCTGCCTGGGCGCTGGGTTAAAAATTGACAGGAGGTACGCTAGTTTCTGATGAACGGATTTTTTCCAGAGCAGCCATGCTACTGTATTGAAATATTGGAATGGATCAATGTAGAAGATATCACCGATGAATGGCGCTATATCTGGAAGCACGACCCACCGGAGCCGGTCTACGCAGTTATGATGGGCGGCTTTGTTGAGTCCCTAAATCTCGCCTTTGTGTACGAGTCAATCTATACCAAATCCGAGTATGAACAGATCAGGCAAAACGGCTTTGACTACCAAACGCTGTCGTGGATGACCCATATTCTCACGGACTGCCCGGACGATTCCGACTACGAAATGGACAAGAGACTGGAAACTGAAGCTGCGTCCAGGCAACCGCCTAAATTCCCGTTTTTTCAACGATTGTGGAGACGAATCTCCCCGCGATTAAAACATACAGGATACAGCGGAAAAAGATAGCCGCTGAACTTGGAAGTTGCTTTTCTAACGAAGAAAAGGTGTGAGAGATTTCGTTCTTTCTCGTTGTGCTTTGGATACATCACATGTGGTCCGTGAAGAAATTCGCTAGAACGGCGAAGATAACACAAGCTGCCTCCAACTAAATGCCTTATGGCGATTTCTAAGTGGGTGAATGGACAGCCGTATCGAACACTATGTGCGAGGCGGCTTGCCAGCATATGGGTTTTAGGGAACCTGCAGGGCAGCAAAAGAAAGAAAATCTTCTTCAGCACCACTGCGGTAGTGGTCCCGTGATATAGGAGCTGCGGGGGCGGCAGAGGCTCCAGCTCTGGCTGCACCCAGGGAATCGTGTGTCCCTGGTAGGCCTTGATGCGCTGTCCATCCTCGCTGAAAAGAAACCGCCCCTTGCACGCTGGATTAGCTGCGTTACGGACACCCAGCCATGGGGGGGCATGTCCAAGCCGGCTACTTGGGGAGCATGGCGGAGCAGATAGCTGAGGAAGATGGGGAGCCGACTGGCACTTGCATAATCCATAGGCCCGCCCTCCCCTATTCAATGTACTTTCGGTAGTCGCCCATGATGAAATCATGGATTTGTATCGAGGCACTGGGGTTGGGCTGAAAATGGTTTTTCTGACACCAGTTGGACATTTCTTTTGTCTCTACGCTTTGTATCACGATTTCCGGTATATTATGCTCTTTGCAGAAATTTTCAAGGAAACCTAGCACCTTTGTCATTGTCCCCTGGCGGCGATGCGCAAAGAGAACGCTGGAAACGGTTAGCCTGAAATTCATCAGCAGCAAAAGCCGAAGTTCCATATCACTTCCGTCGGAGGAGAGCCAAATACCACTCATCTCTCGGCGGCAGCGGACTCTCACCCCCTCGCATCCCTCCAAAAGCTGCGTTAACCTGGAAATGTCCCCATCAGAAAACCGTAGTTGCTTTTTCTCCATGAACCAGCCCTCCTTAGTTCCCATTATACCAGCATCCGTGCTCGGGGGCAACCCGGCTCATGATATAGTTAACGAAGCATTCCTCTTTTATGATATAATTAAGATTAAAGCTGGATATGGGAGGAGATTGGAAAATGAAAAGAGAGCACACAGCATGCGAGTTTAAGATGGATCCCAGCCTGCCAGTCCTACTGGTGGCGGAGCGTGCGGATTCGTACGGATTCTATCTTTGCAAAGCCCAGCACCTTAGTGAACAGGACAAGCAACGATTTTCTGATGACTGGAAAGAGCGAATTTTGCATCCAGTGTCTGAAGAAGTAGAACTCAAACATATGCATTGTGAGGATTTTTACAGCGTTGTTCAAACCAGTCAATATGAGGGAGCTTTTCTCGGCTGCAGCAACCAGGTATATTCAATCAGCCAGGAACAGTGGGACCAGCTGCTGGCTACTGACGCCCGGCGAAGCATGGAGCGCGCCGAAAAGGAGAAGCAGGAAGAGGTTGAATCTCTTCGTATTCAAAAGCAACAGGCGGAACACCAGATGCAGGATGGCAGATTACCCGACCGAGACGGAGCTAGAAGATTGCGGAAGCAATACAACGACACCTACAACGAAGGCGGAGAAGGGTTTGTCCCCCATTTCTTCTTCCAGGAAGAGTACCTGTCCATTTGTAGCCGGCTGACTGAGCTGGAGCAGAACTGAAATATGCCTAAAAGGTGGATTTATAATGCTTAACTATACTATCTGCAAGGTAGATATTCCCTTCTACAGCTGCCAATTCTCAATAGATGGCCCCTCTCTGAACGGGCATAATGTTACGATCCATGCTGAATGTTCCAAGAATGTCCGTGCTGAAGGGCGTGACGATTATTACTTTTTGGAACTCTATATGAATGCCGATGGATATGAAGATAGAGATTTCTTGATCGGACTTTTCTTTGGATCTAAGTCCATGTCCAAGAAGGATATTGATAAAAGGATAACAGAGTATATAGCCGGGCAATTGGACGAAGGCTTTCCTGATTTATTACATCAATACTTTCAAAAAGAGCATTTGATGGAAAAGTGGCTCGATGATACCTTCTCTTGAAAAACATACACTGGCTTGGTTAGGGAGGAAAAGGCTGAAATGCTGGTGCGGGATGAGGATGCTCGCCAACTTCAGACTGCAGCAGAGAAGACAGGCATTGCCAAGAAGCTCAAAAAAAAGCCGGCCTCAGCTGGTATGCGCTGAAGCCCGCTTGGAGAGACTTTTTTGAAGACCCCGTATATCAGTCAGAATATAAGGTCATCTTTTTCCTAAACCCGGAGGGGCAAAACAAATATAATTCCGGGTGGTTCACGGTGGAAGAACTGCTCCAATGGATCAAGGGAAAGGGCCCCGTAATTCGAAACTGCTAATCAAAAGAGAAAGAGCCGTAGATGTCAAATCTGCGGCTCTTTTTTTCGGAGAAAAGCGTCCTATCTCGTACAAAGCAAATCGTTTCCGGCCTATTGCACGGTGACAGTTTGCATATCATGCAGCAAATTCCAAACACGGGAGGTTTGCCGCATGAAATTTAATTGCCATTTGATTATCCATCGTCTCTCAGCGATTCTGTTGGCTACAACGATCTTTGCTAATCTATCCATTACTTCCGCGCTGGCCACAACCAGTAAAAATCCATTCCAAGATGTTTCCGAAAATGCCCCCTATGCTGAGGCCGTCCAGTATGTCTATGACCGAGGTATTTCCCACGGTACCGGTGCAACTACTTTTTCACCCAACAACCATATTACTTATGGTGAGCTTTCATTGATGCTGTGCCGCATGCACTACCCTGATGAATCATGGACTATTGAATCTGCGACAAATTATGTTCGTGATCGTATGGGCTATGTTGTAGATCCTATGGAAGTACAACATTCCAGAGTTATGAATACAACCGCGTATCAGGCAATTTTATCCTGTAGCAGCTGTCCTGTTTACAGCCAGGTCTTGTATGAGCCGGAGATTGACGAAGCTGACCAGCTTGATGATGGCATATATACTGCAATCAGACTGGGGCTTTGTGATGAAGCTGATACTGAGCAGAGATTGATTACTCGGGGTGAGGCTGTCCAAATTCTATACAAAACCAGCCAGACAAACTTGGCATTGCCGGCGCCGCCTATTGTGGACAAACTCAATGTAAAAATTGATGAAGACTTTAATGGAAAATGCGCTCCGTATTTGGAGGCTGCGTCCAAGCTTCCCGAGGTCATCCTGAATCGTTTCGACGACGAAGGCTGGTCATTAGTCATCGGCAACGATTTCATAGACCAATGGAGTACTGAAAATAAAACCTCGGCGGCGGGCCTTACCCATTATGCGAATAAATCCATTTATGTACGCAGTTCAACCAGTGTTACCCACGAATTTGGCCATTTTCTGCATTCTGAACTTGGGCGGCCTCTAATTGTTGGAGACCTGTTTGAAAAAGAGGTAGACCAGGCAAAACCTGTCATTGGTAACTATGCCGCAACCAACAAAAATGAATATTTTGCCGAATTCTTCGAAAAATGGTTCGATGACACCGATGTCTGGCTCCAGAGGCTGCAGGAGGCGGCGCCAGAGACCTATGCCTACTTTGCCAAGCTGGAGAAGCAAGGCTGGCTGCCTGAGAGAACCTAAGCTGGCGAAGGCTTTGAGGGAACCCCATCTTTTCTAATAGAAAAATCCTCTGGAGGAATATCTCCTTCCCTGAGATTTTTCAACTCATAGCATATGGTCCGTGAGACAGCTCTTTCAGACTACCATCCCTGAACTAAAGTTGGGGAACTACCTTGAGGCACTTTAGCTGCGCCAATGATTCGCACCCCCCTCTCCCCTACCAGTCTGAAGACGGCTGCAGTATGTTCCTAATGGGCACATCTCCTTCCATTTCAGCTTTCGAATGAGCTCCGGAAGTTTTGCATACAATAGTATCAAATTTCAATTTAGGAGGGAGTACAGAAAGGGGATAATACACATATGGCAAATATCATAAAACTTGGCAGTCTCTACTTAGATGGCCAACCAGTAGAAATAGGAGCTGATTACGCTCCTGGACAATCAATCGAGGTTGGGAAAACGATTCCTGGCAAAGAGATCAGCTGGGTGGTAGTCAATGAAATGTTGATTGCCGACCGGTGTATTTTAACGAATGTCAGCTGGAATGACCTCAATGCATGCAATTTGATTTTTGGTAAATGTATCATCATTGAAGGGTACCACTATCAAATCAGGCTGCTCCAGATCGGGACAGACAAAGCTAAACCCAATGAATGGGATGCGGCCTTAGATATCGTAGGTGAGGATAACCGACTTTGGAATTGGAAATGGACATATTTTTGGGGGCAAGAAACACCTGCTTGTGGACCTATAGCTAACGAATATACCCGCGCATACCGTGGGTACTCTTTCGCCCGCACCTGGTCTTGGGCTGGATCAGGGCTTCGCCGCTCAGATGTCGGTTTCCGCCCCGTTTTGGTTCCACTCAACACTAAACAGTTTACCCCAGCTCTGCTTGGACAAAGGGTGATGATCTGGGGTGGGCAAAATATCGTGAACGGTTACTTGGAACAGGTAACTGACTATGATGTGCTCCTTTCTAACTGGCATGGTTCAGTGTTGGAGAGCCAAAGTTGTGGCTGGATCATCACAGGGGGAAAACTTCTTGTAGACAGAAATTCAATTGTAGGAGCGCAAAACCAAAAGGAAGCATGAAACAATCAGCCGTGAGCTTCAGGCGTATCCTGGCATATGTCAGGGTACGCCTTCTCTTTTCTCGTTCGACGGTCATGTTAGGCGCGGCTCCCGTCTGTGCGGCCTAGAGTAGCGGGCATAGGCCAGTGCTCCTACCGGCAAAAGATAATATTTTGGACTATGGTTCTGCCACATCGTTCTATATCCCTCACAGATAAATCCGGGGGGGATTTACTGCGCAATTGTTAACGAAGAAAGCTGGAAGGGGCGTTCTTAGTTGCCATTGGCGCCACCGCATGCCGGCTCCCGATGGGAGCCTATGTATGGCCCGTGAGCTTACAAAATGGACCGCAGGAAAGTCCCCACCTTTGTAGCCATCCGCGAGGGGAAAATCAGTACAAAAAAAACCAGCCTGGCGAACCGCCAGGCTGGTGAGAAAGCAAATATTCTGTCATTGCTGATCCAGGCGGCTCCGAAAAACTGCCTGTCCATTATGATGTGAGCGAGATAAAACTCTCTCCTGCCGCGCTATCCTCCGAGGAGGCAATCATAGGGCCCTTTGGCCAGCCGGTCAGGCTTGTCGTGTCGCACCCTCTCTCCCCGCCGCCCACTGCGGCAGGATAGGAGGTTACGGCGGCATACCGAAAACGAAGAGGCCTACGCATCCGGCGTCCGTGACCTGACCCGCTTTTGGGCGGGTGGCCGCAGACCAGGCGAACCTTGAAGCGGATTACTCCGCCCCCGAGCGGGGTCTGCCAGCGCGTGAACCCTGCCTTCACCAATCTGTTCAGGAGCGAACTCCTTAGCCGGTTTCCCGGCCCAAGACGATGCACCGGTCGAGCGGCCCGAAGGCCGGGACTTCCAGTGGGACAAGGTCTTTTGCTTTCCTGGACTTAGTTTATGTCAGCCATGCGGATTTGTCAAGTATTTTTCGAGAAAAATTGAATATTTTTTGATATTTTTCATGCTAATTTGCGAGAATAGGCCGGATTTTACACATAATTTGTTCGGATTTATGCTGTGTTGTTTTTGCGTGGCTCATGGCCGGATTTCGATTTTGCGCACAGGCAGGAACTCCTTGTTTTAGACAACAAAAAAGCACCCGCCTGGAACAAACATCCGGGCGGGTGAGAAAGCCATATTCGCAAGCCTGAAAGAAAGGGACGGTTCACGGCCGCGGGAACTGGACGCAGGACCCAGCCCTCATGACGAGGGATGGTTCGAGGCCTACTTCACCGGGGTTGGGAGGTCCGCCCCCAAGGCTGGGCGCGTGTGCGCCGATGCGAGGGGAGACTTTGCTGATATTATTTTATGCGCGGCCGCGGCCAAAGTCAAGGGGTTTTCCCCAAATAGGGGATTTTGTTTTGCCGGAGTCCGGCATATTCGGGGAAGCGAATGCGGAGGGCCTCGAAAAATGCCTCCATCAGTTCGCAGCAAAACAGGTTGTCCGGGAGATATTCCTCCGTGGCGCCACTCCCGCCATCTGAGCCGCAGCTGTTCCAAAGGTTGAAGGCAAGCCGGGTGACCCGGAGCGATGTGCCGGTCTGCCAGCCCGCCTCGGCGGCCTCCGGGCGGATGGACCAATCGCTGAGATCGAAGATGTCGGAGAAATGGTTCCGGGTCTCAGCCGTGAGCCCGCAAAGGTACGCCAGCGACTTAAAATAGCTGTCTTGGCGTTTCTTCCGCCTTTTGGCTTCGGCCAACTGGTCCAGAAAGAAGTCCTTGTGCTCGACAGAAGAAAAGAAAAACTCAGCCTCCATGCATATCCGCTCCCCTGCTCTAATTTTTGCAGTTCCCAGTATAACACAACACCAGAGACTTGCGCAAGCGGCACTGTTTTGGCAGCCCTCACGGACCCGACATAGGTTCCCCACGAGGGAACCGGCCCGCGGCAAGAGTCTCCGGCAAAAGAGAAAATCCCCGCCCATTTTCTTCGTTAAAAAAGACGGATACCTTCCAAAGAAGAAAGACCAGCCCCGCAAAGGACCGGCCTCTTCCCTACTACTTCCATTGAACGCCACAAAGGGACTCGGTTATTTATGGCCGAGAAGGTGACTCTTTTGCCGCCGCAGCTCACCCAACCAGGCGTCCCGCGCCATGCTCACCATCTTTGGTCCTTCGAATCCATACAGGCCGCAGGCAATGAATGGATGGCATTCGATAGCCACCGTCCGGCCGCCCTCCAGCAGGACCGCCACATCCAGGGCCAGGGCCGGGTGTTCCCGGAGAGTGTCCGCCATGTCATGTACAACTGCTGCGTCTGGGGCCAGCCAGTGCTCCATGAAGTAGGGCCGGATGTCCATAACGCGCCCCCTGGAGACGAAGACGCGCCATTCGGATGCGAACTGAGACTGGATCATCTGTGAGACGAACAGCAGTTCATTGTCAGGGATCTCACCCAGCAGCCGCTCCTCATGGGGTATCGCCTCGAACCGTTTAGGATGGCGACCTGGCTTCAGCAGTAGCGGCCCAAACTCAGCTCTCAGCCTGGACAGTTCAGTCTTGGACACATCCCGGAATATCCGGCGCCCCAGGAACTGTTCCTGTTCCAGCTCAGGCGGAATATTCATGGCTTCCATCGGTCCCAGCCCCATCTGGGACAAATACTGGTTCACGAACTCGATGCTGCCCACCGGCACGATTGTTTTGGCCGTCTGCCCGGGCAGAGCCAGGGTGCAGCCAAACTTCTCCTCATTTGCCAGCCAGTTTGCCTCATCGCAAGATTCCGGGAAGGGGGCAGCCAGCGAAACTGGCCACCCGTTTCGATCCTTCTGCAGCAAAAACAAAATATCAGGCACTTTCTTTCGCCTCCTCCTTGGGCGGGTGGATGCTGAACAGGGCGCAGATGGTCTCCATCTTGATGGCATCCACCGTCGCTTCAAACATCTCGTAGCCTTCCTTCTTGTAGGCAACCACTGGATCCGTCTGGGCATAAGCTCGGAGCGTGATTCCCTTCTTCAGCTCCTCCATGGCATCCAGGTGGTCCATCCAGTTCTTGTCGATGGACCGGAGCAGGAACAGCCGCTCCAGTTGGCGGAACTGCTCCGTACCAAATTCATTTTCCTTGCGCTGGTATCCGGCCACGGCCGACTCATAGAGGGCCTCCGTCAGCTTGTCCAGCCCCATCGCCTTGAGCTCCTCGGTGGTCAGGTGGAACTCATCCGGCAGCATCCACATGGCTCGGTATGGCTTCAGCATCCCCTGGAACCGCAGCGCATCCAGCTCCATATTCTCATTCAGATTGGCAAGAATATTGTTGCTGATGACCTTGTGCAGCATCTTGAGGATCTGCTCGTGGACATCCAGGCCATCCAGGACTTGCTGGCGCTGATCATAGATGACCTTGCGCTGGGTATTCATCACATCATCGTACTCCAGCACCCGCTTGCGGGCCTGGAAGTGCTGGGACTCGACCTGCCGCTGCGCGCTCTCGATGGCCCCTGAGAGGATCTTGGCGTCAATGGGCGTATCATCATCCACACCCAGTTTATCCAGAATGCCCTCCACCCGGCTGGCTCCAAACAGGCGCATGATGTCGTCCTCCAGGGACAGGTAAAAGCGGCTCTCGCCAGGGTCACCCTGGCGGCCGGCGCGGCCGCGCAGCTGATTGTCGATACGCCTGGCCTCATGCCGCTCGGTGCCCAGAATGAACAGACCGCCCAGCAGATGAACGGCCTTGGCCGCCGTGCAGGTCTGGATCCGGTATTTAGCCTCTGTCTCCACATATTCTCGCCGCAGCTTCAGAATCTCCTCATCGTCCGTATCGGCATAGCTGGTAGCTTCAGCCAACAGCTCCTCAGAGACGCCATTCTTGAGCATTTCCTCCCTAGCCAGGAACTCAGGGTTGCCGCCCAGCATAATATCGGTACCGCGGCCAGCCATATTGGTAGCAACGGTCACGGCGCCCAGCTTGCCGGCCTGGGCCACGATGCGGGCCTCATGCTCGTGGTTCTTAGCATTGAGGACATTATGGGGGATACCCTTCTGCCGCAGCAGCTTGGACAGCTCCTCCGATTTCTCAATAGAAACAGTACCCACCAGCACTGGTTGCCCCCGGTCGTGGCAGTCCTCAATCTTTTCCACGATGGCACGGAGCTTGCCGGCGGCTGTGCGGTAGACGGCATCCGGGTGATCCTTGCGGATGACAGGCTTGTTGGTGGGGATCTCCACCACATCCAAACAGTAGGTGTTCCCAAATTCTTCCCTCTCGGTCATGGCTGTACCAGTCATGCCGGACAGCTTATCGTACAGCCGGAAGAAATTCTGGAAAGTGATGGTGGCGTAGGTCTTGGACTCATTAGCGATCTGGACGCCCTCCTTGGCTTCGATGGCCTGGTGTAGCCCTTCATTGTAGCGCCGACCCGGCATCACGCGCCCAGTGAACTCATCCACAATGACCACTTCGCCGTTGCGCACAACATAGTCAATATCTCGGCGCATCACGCCTCTGGCCCGGAGCGCCTGGTTGATGTGGTGGACCAGGGTCGTATTCTCGATGTCACCCAGGTTTTTGACCTGGAACGCAGCCTCAGCCTTGCGGATGCCGCGGGCCGTGAGAGTCGCTGTACGGGACTTCTCATCTACAATGTAGTCCACATCAATGTCGGGAGACTCTTCCTCCTTGGCGTCCACGCTGGCGATACGGCAGCACTTGAGGGACTGCACAAACTGGTCGGCCATCATGTACAGGGGACTAGCCGCCTCAGCCTGCCCGGAGATGATGAGGGGTGTCCGGGCCTCGTCGATGAGGATAGAGTCGACCTCATCCACAATGGCGAACCGGTGGCTGCGCTGGACCTGCCCCTCCCTGGAAACAGACATATTGTCCCGCAGGTAATCGAACCCAAACTCATTATTGGTCCCATAGGTGATATCGGCCTTGTAGGCAGCCATCTTCTCAAAGGGCGGCTGGTTCTGATAGACGAGGCCGACCGTCAGCCCCAGGAACTGGAAGAGCATGCCCATCCATTCGGAGTCACGGCGCGCCAGGTAGTCGTTCACCGTTACCACGTGTACCCCCATGCCGGTGAGGGCGTTGAGATAGACGGGAAGGGTGGCGACGAGGGTTTTACCTTCGCCCGTGGCCATTTCCGCGATGTAGCCGCGGTGCAGGGCGATGCCGCCGAGCAGCTGGACGTCAAAGTGGATCATATCCCAGAGCTGTCTTTGTCCGCAGATTTCCCGTTCTTCTCCGCAGAGCAGGCGGGCGCCGTGCTTGACGGCGGCAAACGCTTCCGGAAGGATCTGGTTGAGGTAACGTTCCCGGAGTTTGTCGAACTGGGGCGTGATATTGTTCCATGCGGCCTTGCCTTCCTCAATGGAGGCCGGAGTGGCTTCCACCGTGGGGAGGGCAGCGAATTCGTTTTTCAGGGATTCAAAGCGGGCATTCAGCCGGGAGGCGATGCTTTCCAGTTCTTCTTTGGGCGCGGCTTCCACGATGCGCACGGGCGGCAGGTCCATGGGAAGGAAGCGATGCAGGTAGCTCTGCCATTCCCTTGTTTTTTCAAGCAGGAAGTCCTGTCCCTTGCCGTTCCATGATTCCTCAATGGAGAC
>OLZB01000615.1_pt1 | contig 17863 bp, 8 predicted proteins | sample 1673421 | NCBI WGS metagenome assembly OLZB01 (sample SAMEA103958111, study PRJEB25191) | human gut metagenome | biome: human-associated habitat [ENVO:00009003]; feature: intestine environment [ENVO:2100002]; material: feces | place: Germany | collected 2013/2015
GTATCGTTTCCGTTGGACTGCCATTCGCCCCAGTCGTGGCCGAGAATATTGCCGACCTCAAAGGTTTCCGTTCCCTTTTCGCCGCAGACTGTGCAGGACTTGTAGTAAGTCGCCTTTTCCGTGCAGGTCGCGGCGGATTTCAGGTACTGTTCCTCCGCCACTTCCGCCGTAAAGTCGTGCGCGGCAAGCTGACCATACTCCTGACCGCAAACAGAGCAGACCGCCTTTGCCTGACAGGTCGCCGTGCCGCCGGAACAGCTGACGGTTTCCTTATGGGTTGCGTTGCGCTTGCAGATGCGGCTGTGGATACCATTGCCGTTGGGCTGCCATTCACCCCAGTCGTGGCCGAGAATATTGCCAACCTCGAAGGTTTCCGTTCCTTTTTCGCCGCAGACGGTGCAGGACTTGTAGTAAACTGCCTTCTCCGTGCAGGTTGCGGCGGATTTCAGGTATTTTTCTTCAACCACTTCTGCCGTAAAGTCATGCGCGGCAAACTGGCCGTATGCCTGACCGCAGACAGAGCAGACTGCCTTTGCCTGACAGGTCGCCGTACCGCCGGAGCAGCTGACGGTTTCTTTATGACTGCTGTTTCTGGCGCAGACGCGGCTGTGGGTACCGTTGCTGTCAGGCGTCCAGTCGCTCCAGTCGTGGGGAATAAGCCTGACCTTGACCGTGGCCTTTAACTCCGGGACGGGCTGCTGAATAGTCGGAATATCGCCGAGATTGAGCGTGCCGGTAATGGCCTGCTCAGCAGTAGAATTCAGGTCATACGACGTCTTATCCCACGTTACGCCAATGCCTGAGTAGAACGACCCGTCCTCTGTCCGGCAGTTCACGAATGAAGGCAGCCAGAGCGCATCAAACTCCGTGCCGACCTCTTTGTTCGTGATATCCGTCGAGGGTTCGATGCTCAGGAGGATGCGTTTGACCACTTCAATCGGGATGGTACATTCGGCAGGCGCATAACGAACGGTATCACTCGGCGTGAAGACCACAGTCACGTTGTATGTTCCCGCTGCGCTAAACCACTTAGGCGTACCGGCCTTGAAAGAGAATGTGCCGTCGATCTTCTTGCCGCCAACCCGCGCCTCACCGCCAATAAGCGCACCGATCTCGTCAGCTTCCTCCGGGGGCGTTTCCGTTCCGATCTGGAAGGTTTCGCTGACAAAAATCTGATTGTCGCCAAGCCGGAAGTCTCCCTTTGTCCAGCGGAACGTCGGCGCGGTCACAATCACAGGTACAACCGGGTCGTACTTCAGCTTCACCTTGACGCTGACGGTGGACGCCCCTTCGGGGGGCGCAATATAATCCTTCCATGTGGACAGCACCAATCTGCCCGTAATGCGCTGCTCATATGGCGTATTCGGGTCATACTGGTTTTTATCCCAGACCACCGTGTCGCTCATGATCGTCGTTTTTTGGGGGTCACCGCGCATCACGTCCATCGAACCCGCTTCCGCCAATCCAAGTTGTTCAAACGCCGTACCAATGGGCTTGTCGGTGATGTCCTCGAAATTGGGATTGATTCTGACGATCGTGAGCGGGAGAACGTTCACGGTTACCGTGCAGGCTGCAGTTGTGTAGTTCCTGGAGTTTGTCGGCTTGAAAACGACCGTGCGCGTAAGCTGGCCGTATTTCAGCCCGATGCCGGGGTAGGCGGTGTCTCCGTACAGCAATTCGTCCTCATCAAACTCGAACGTGCCTTCGATCTCCTGACCGTTTGCCATCGCCTTTCCGCCCTTGAGACCGCTTGTCAGCGTCTCGTAACGATCCAGCGCATAGAAGGTTCCTTCAACCGTAGGCGGTGTGACAATGGTAGTCTGGAAGACCCGAGTATCCATAAGAGATACCTCAATGGTCGCTTTTACATCGGTTTCCGTAACGATTTTATCATGAAAATAGCTGTTGGCAACATCCAGCGTTCCGTAGATAGTCTGGGGTTCCAGAGAATTGGGATCATAGGCAGATGTGTCCCAAATGACCGGAATAGGGGCGAACATTGCGCCGGAGTCGGTTTTTACCGTGACGCCCTCCGTAGGGATTCCCAGCTCCGCAAGGGGCGTGCCCAGCGGTTTGTCCGTGATGGCAAATTTCGTAAGAACCTCCGTGATCGTATACCGAATGCCGGTCACAATCACTTCACATTCCGCTGTTGTATATGCTTCCGTGTCATCGGGAGTGAAGATAACATGCAGGCGGTTTTCCCCCACAAAACTTACGCTCCCGCCATACTCTCCCTCGAATGCAAACTTACCGGGGACGACGGTATCCGTTCCCTTAACCTGCGCCACTCCGCCCTCGAGCGCTTCATCCAGAAACTGGGTGCCGACATACGTTTCGGCGGGCAGGGTTGGCAGGGTCGTGATGACGGTTTCCGAAGGCCCGCGCTTCGGGCAGCAGTCGTGTCCGTCCGCGTTGTGGGTGCAGCCGCTTACGGTGCAGTAGCCATCGGCGTCCTTTCCGTGGAGGCATTCCTCGCCGCCGTCGCAGAAGCCGTCGCCGTTACCGTCGCCGTGCGTCCTCCAGTAGGCGTAGAGGGTCATTTTCATCCCACCGTCGATGGTGACAGTATCGCCGGGCTGGTATTGCGGGCTGTCGGCTCCGGCAGTGAGCGCCCAGCCGCCGAAGTGGGCATTGTCCCGTGTCGGGATGGTATCGGGAATCACGAAGGTGTTTGTCTCGCCGGTCATGGCAGCCGGAGCGCCGGTGCCGCCGTTGGCGTCGAAGGTGAGGGTATACTCTGTCTCGCCCGCCTCCACGGTGAGTGTGACGGTTGCGCGAACGGAATAGATTTCGCCGTTGTTGTCAGAATTCACCGTGCAGACCAGAGGATATACGCCAGGTGTAATGTTCGTCAGAGTAAGCGTCGATCTCCAGCCCCCATTGGATGTCTGCACATCGACATTTTCCGCGGGTATGGTTCCGCAGTCCCAGGATGTGATGACAGCACCAGCGGCGGTAGCACCGCTGATCTGGTACACATCCGATCGGAACGTCACCGTTTCTCCCGCTTTTACCGTATGGGCATACCTGACGTCATACTCTTCACCGGTGCCTTTGCCCGCGCCGGTGATCTCGATGTACGAAATCGGAGCGCCAATGACACGGACATTCTGAATGCTGTCGGCCTTGCAAGCTTCATCTTTGGAACGCAGGAACACGCCGTCCTCTGTTTTATACACAATGCAACTGCCGAGAAGCGCCCCGACGTCGCCCATGTTATTCCGGATCGCGTCATATCTGCCGCCGCCTTTGCCGAGGATCGTGACGGCATTGTTCGTAAGAGAGCCAACCGTTCCGTAATTCGATATGGTAACGCTTCCGCCGTTTATGTTGATGCCACTCACGCGGACATTTGTTCTGGCGTCGCCGATCAGGACGGTACGTTTCCCGTCTACATTGATATCGATCGTACCGTCATAGTCTCTCAGCACCATTAGAAACGTCGCGCCTTCCCGCGCTAGCGCGGCCATTGCATCGTTGTACGAGCCAAAGTACGCAGTCTCCCTGCCGCTCTGTACCAGGAAAGTGGCTACGTAGCCGCATACGTCACACACGCCATAGTCAAAGCTGTGTGCTTCCATGGGGAGCGTCGTGTTGCAGCAATTGTATTTTGCCGTATGATGTACGTCGTCAGCGATATATTGCGGCGCCTGGGCATGGTTATCCTTATCCTTGGGGAGCATTATGTTCGAGATCCCCGTTGTGCCGGTGTTATCGGTAAAATACTTGTAGCACTGGCCGCAATGCCAGTATTCCACATGACCGATATCGGTACAGGTGCCAGGCAGTTCCGCGTGATAGGCACTTGCAGGGAAATAGTGTCCCTTCGCGGGAATCGCGATGGGCGCGGCAAGCTCCTTTGTGCAGTCCTCATCCGAGAATATCTTCCGGCACTTGTTGCTGTCCGCATCGCTGCCGCACATCCAGTAGGATTCATAGCCCGCCTCGGTGCAGGTGGCTTCCTTTTTCGGAAAGTATTCCTTGTAGGCGATGCTCTTGTTGGAGGTCAGGGTCAGCACGATTAGATCATTGTTATTGCTGCTGCATGCCTTCCTGTAATTGGCAGTGGCGGAGACCGGCGTGTGGCAGGAATCCGAGTCGGTAAAGGTTCTTGTCTTGTTATACCGGTTCATCTCCTTCCCGCGCGGGCAGCCCGGCGTATCACATTGGAAGGAAATATCAAAATTCACCTTGATTTTCCGGTTTGCATCCCAGTCCGACAGGTCAACGCTGTTCAGGCATATATCCGTTATGGAGCCGGTATGCCCCGCCTCGCCGCACTGGTACTCGCTTGCGGACAGCGTGAATGTGGCATAGGACAGCGAATCATACAATTCGTCCGACATGGTTTCGCCGCTTTGCACGCTGATGAGATTTTCCGCGTCCAACGCGAGCGTATCCGGCGCATCTTCGGGAAGAGTCTCTTCGCCGCCCTCAATGCTTTCGGCATCATTTTCGCTCTCCGGCTGAGTCTCGTCCTTTTCAGTCTCGGGAACGACGGGCGCAGTGGTGGCTTCGCTTTCCCCGACATTCACCGGTTCGGCGGTGGGAGTGGTGGTCTCCGCCGGATTCTCCGCGCCCTCGACGTACTTGGCGCAGTCATGCAGGTGCGCACCTTCCGCGCCGCACACTGGGCAGTCTTCGTTCATGTCTTCCGACCTGCAGGCCGTTTCGCAGATGCATGTGGGGGCTGCTTCCCCGCCGTCCTCGGCAAAGGCCGGGATGGGCAGCGTGGAGAGCACCATGACAAACACGAGCAGGATGCTGAGCAGTCGTTTCTTCATAGCTGTTCCGTTCCTTTCAGTTCTGTGCGTTTCCCGTACTCCGCGGGAACGAGTGGTCAGCGCCATTCCGGGATGGTATATGCACCACCAGTATAACATACAGCTGGGATAAGCGCAACTGTTTTTCTCGTCGAATCGGAAAAATTTTTCCAGAAACGAGGTCCAAAAAACGCCGACATCGACTTTTTCCGGCGCATATGCTGTGAAAAAAAGCAGTCTCACGTAGACAAACAGCCCCATCCATTCCGCTTCCCGCGGAATGGATGGGGGATGCTGAGACTATGTCTTAAGCCCCGGTGAATGCGGTTTGGGGAATCGCTATTGCAGCTGCACACTTTCCGCAATCGGCAGAAGCGCCTCTGCGGTGAAACTGCTGCTGGACAACCGGAACGAGATTCCTTTCTCAGGGGTACCGATCAGCCATACTACTGCGGCGCTTTCGCCATTCTGTAATGCCGCTCCCGTGCAGCCTTGGACGGTTACCGGGTTTCCTCCGGTGCCGATAAGCATTTGAAGCACATCTTCCATATCGGTGCAGTCCGTAACATAGCTTTCATATTCCAGATAAATGTCCCGATTGGTCTTCGGGTCGAAGTACCAGCGGCGGACGTAGGAATACCAGTCGTCGGCGTTTTCCAGCGGCGCACCTGTCAGCCCATCCTCCACCATGCCGTCAGGCAGTGCGGTGATCTGATAATTCCCCAGCTGTTCCAGCGCTTTCCGGATATCGTCCCAGCGGGTCGGCTTCAGTTCCGGGCCGATGCCCACGCTTTCGGCGACCGCGATCAGATCGACGTCCCCGCTGGCGCGCAGGGAGAATCCAAAGCCCCTGGCCGCGTCCGTCCAGACCAGCTCGCCGGGACTTTTGTAGCCCACATTTCCATTGATTTTGACCTGCTCCGGCTGACCCATGCCGTCAAACTGCCTGCCCCACTGGCTCAGGCGAAAGTAGAGGGTATATGTCAAGGTATCCCCCGCATCGTTTTCGTAGTCGATGGACTGCTCGCCGTAGGCCGGTTCAGCGACAAAGGTAATCTCATATCCCTCCGGCACGCTCTGGGGATACACAGGCTCCCAGCCTACATAAGAAGAAGCGTCCTGCTCCAGCTCGATGGTGTAATCCGGCCCCAGATAGTTGGAAGTCACTTCCAGCGGCTCGCCGGGAGCCGCGCTTTCCGCCATGGCGAGGATATCCACGGCATCGTCCTCCACGGAGAGCATGGCGTTGAAGCCCTCCTGCTCATTTTTCCAGAACAGCAGACGCAGACCGGAGCTGGTGGTCATCATTCTGGCAGGCTGCCCCGCCACGGTCAGCTCTTCCCAGACGCAGGAGTCCCGGGGCGGGTCGGAAATCGCGCTGAGATCCGTGGTCAGGGACACATGATAGGAAATCACGCTGCCGCTTGCATCACAGGTGTAGCGGATCTCCTGTCCGCCATTGCCGCAGGGCGCTACATCCGTACAGGCGTAGCCCTCTGGAATCTGCCGGGGATACCATATATTCCAGATTTCCCCCTGTCTGCACAGGAAGGACATGGGCAGTTCTTCGCCAAAATCCACGCTTTCCGCCACAGCCTTCAAATCGACTGCCATATCCTGCGTAAACAGGCCGGCATAGTAGCCATCGGCCTCGTTGTGCCACGACAGTGTCTGCGCGCCCTTTTCTGAAGTCTGCAAAACGGCATCCCAGCCGGACACCGTGAAGCTGGTTTCCTCCCTCGGCGGTGCCAGCACACCTTCAATGGCCTGGCTGGTGGAAATGGTGAAGGAGATCATCTCCCCCGCGTCATTGCGGTAGCAAAGATTCCGGGTGGTGTGATTCAGGGGCGAACCCTCTGCCAGACGGTAGCCCTCCGGCAGCTGCTGGGGATAGCAGCTTGCGATCACACTTCTGGCAGGCGTTGTGTCCGGCACATCTTCATCCGTTTGAACAGTCGTTGGCACATTGTGCTGCACGAGCTTCATGTGAATCCGGGCATAGGCCGCCACCGCGCACCCCACCAGCAGCAGCGTCAGGGCAATCACGGCGGCGATCAGCAGGGGTTTGCGAAAACGAATGCGCTTCTGACTGGCACTGTAATTTTTCGCTTCCTCGATGTACTTTGGGCTGATATAAGACAATCCAAGCAGCAATTCTTTGCCGTTCATACGCGGATTCCCTCCTTTTCCAGATAGATGCGCAGCTTTTCTTTGGTTCTACTGAGCTGCATTTTTACCTTGCTTTCCGTCATGCCGTATTGCCGGGCAATTTCCGCGATGGTATCCACATACCAATACCGCCGCAGAAAAATCACCCGGCTGTCCTTAGGAAGGCTTTCCAGAAACGCATCCAGAATACGCCCCAGCTCTTTTCCCCGCATGGTACGCTCGTGACTGGCGTCCGGAATGCACTGCTCCATATCTTCCGTCAGCGAGACGACCTCCGCCTTTCGCTTTGCCGCCATGTTCCAGTCCAGTCTCGTCAGGGACAGATGGCGGCAGATGGCAGCAAGAAAAGCGAAGAAATATCTGGGCCGCTGGGGAGGAATCGCCTTCCATGTCTCCATGTACGTATCATTCACGCTTTCCTCCGCGTCTTCACGGCTCTGTAAGATGTTTTTCGCCAAAGCGTTCAGTCTCCTGCCATAAACGGCATCCGTTTCTTTTATGGCATCCTCGTTTCGTGCCCAGAACAATTCCACGATTTCCGCATCTTCCACTTTAGGTCGCTTCCTTTCTTTTGTTCCTCACCTTAGTAGTAGGGTTTTCTGTCAGGAAAGTCACATCTATGATACCATTTTTTCGAGAAAAGGAAAGGCCATGTGTTTTTATCGGCACCTGCTCTCCATATACCGCATTTTCCATTTTCCGGAATGCGCGAGGAAACCTCTTGCATCCTTTCCAAAATCGTAGTATCATGGATTATAATTTCGGAACTTTTCAGAGAAGGGGGATTATGGAACAAAATCTGCTGCCGCGCTGAAGGAAGAGGTTGAAAAAGCGCACCGCCCGAAAGGCGGGAACTAAGATGCAAAACCGGCATGGGGCTTTCCATTACTTAAGGAAGTAATGATTGCATAGGTTATCCGAAGATTTCCGCGTATGAGGGTGCGCAGGACATCTTCAAGGGCTTCGGCCCGAAAAAAGAAAGAAAAGAGGACACACTATGAGCAACACGGCAAAGAAACGCTGGGGCGACCGGAAAGACGCCCGCTGGATCCGCGATATGGATTCGCTCCATGTCATTCTGCCGCATCTGATGAACCACCGCACGGATGCCGAGGTCTACGTCAATATGGAATTCGACGTAACAGAGGCGCTTCGCTACATCGCACGGAAGAACGAGGGCGAGGAAGAATACCGTGCCACGCTTTTTCACTGCATTCTTATGGCTGTCGCAAAAACGATATATCTTCGCCCGCAGCTCAACAGCTTCATCTCCGGCCGGCGTTTTTACCAGCGCGACGAAATTACCCTTGGCTTCGTAGCCAAGAAACGCTTCGAGGATCACAGCGAGGAGTCCCTCGTGGTCATCTCCGCGCCGGAAGACTGGACGCTCACCGAGGTGACGCACCGGGTCGTCGGCAAGGTTCACAAGGCCCGCACGGAAAAGAACGACGGTGTGAATGGCGCGATGGACGTGCTCAAAAAGCTGCCGCGTCCGGTTCTGGCATTTGTCATCTGGATCATCAAGACACTGGACTTCTTTGGCAAGGTGCCCGACTTCCTGCGGCAGGATGACCCGAACTTTGCCACCGTCTTCCTCACCAATCTTGGCAGCATCAAATGCCCGAGCGTCTACCATCATCTCAACAATTACGGCTCAAGCTCCATTATGGCGGCCATCGGCACCATCCGCAAGAGTGAGAAGATCGCCGGGGACGGCAGCCGCGAGGTGCGGGATGTGGTGGATATCGGTTTCACACTGGACGAACGCATTGCGGACGGCTTCTACTTTGCCCGTTCGCTCAAGATCATACAGCATCTGCTCACACACCCTGAACTGCTGGAACTGCCATTGAATCAGGAAGTAGCCTGCGGCTGATACCGCTGTCAAGCGCCTGTGGGCAGGTCATACCGGAGATGTGCTGCTTCCGGACTGTTACCCGCAGAGCGAATGGTAAGGATAACAGAAAGCGCTGTTTCCGGAAACCTGATACTATTTCCTGATTAAAATCTTGATTTTAATCAGGAAAGCATCGCCTGACGGCTGAATTGACGGACACAGACCGCGAACATTGACGTATTGAGGCAGCGCCTTCTTCCAAAATGCAAGCCCGGACACAGAGCGGTCGTATCGCTCGTGCCCGGGCTTATGTCTTTTTATCCGATTTGCCCGTCAGCTCTCCTGAAGCTGCTGCTTGCGGAACTGGAGGGTATAGAGCTGGTAGTAGCGCCCCTTCAGGTGGAGAAGCTCCTGATGGGTGCCCTGCTCCATGATCTCGCCGTGGGACAGCAGGATAATGTTGTCCGCATGCTGGATGGTGCTCAGGCGGTGGGCTACGATCAGCATGGTGCCGATGTTCTTCATCTTCTCCAGAGAGTCCTGAATGAGTACCTCCGTCTCCGTGTCGATGTTGGCGGTGGCTTCGTCCAGGATCATGACGGAGGGCTTGTGCAGAATGGTCCGGGCGAAGCTCAGCAGCTGCCGCTGACCTGCGGAGAAGTTGTTGCCCTGCTCCCGGACGGCCTCGTCCAGACCGCCATCCAGCTTCCTGACGAAGCCGTCGGCGTTGACATACCGGCAGGCCTGCCAGACGTCTTCATCCGTCACGTTGTCGGAGCGCAGGACGATGTTGCTGCGGATGTCCCCCGCGAACAGGAACACATCCTGGAGCATCTGGCCGAAGTGGCTGCGCAGAGAGGCGATCTTAATGTGCCGGATATCAATGCCATCGATCAGAATTTGCCCCTTCTGGATATCATAGTTCCGACAGATCAGGCTCAGGATGGTGGACTTTCCGGAACCGGTAGCCCCAACAAAGGCCACGGTCTGCTTGGGATACACATGGAAGGAAACGCCCTTCAGCACCCACTCGCCGGGATTATAGGCAAACCACACGTCCCTGAACTCGATCTCGCCCTTCATTTCCTTCAGCTCGATGGCGTCCGGCTCGTCCACCACCTCGGGAACCATATCCAGAATGGTGAATATCTTCTCCGCCGCGGCGAAGGACTGCTCCAGCATATCAAACTGCTCGGCCAGCGCCTGAATGGGGTTGAAGAACCGGGAGATATACATATAGAAAGCGACCACCGTCTCGCTGGTAATGGTTTGCCCCAGAAAGGTCGTGTCCTTGATATAACCCTTGCAGCCGATATAGAAGAGGAACAGGTTGGATGTGACGAACAGCATGTATACCATGGGCCGGAAGATGCCGAAGACGAACATCCGGTTCATCTTGGTCTTCTCAAGGCGCTTGCTGCGAGCCAGAAATTCGTCCATTTTCCGTTGCTCTTGGTTGAATATCTGGGTGACCTTCATACCGGATAGGTTTTCGGACAGGTAGGTGTTCACATCCGTCCGGGCGTTGTTGACCGTGCGGTGGACATGGCGGGAGAACTTCTGGAAGATGATGGTAAAAATCACCAGGAACGGCACAAAGCACAGCACCATCAGCGTCAGGGCGTAGTTCAGGATCAGCATGGCCGCCAGCACACCGATGATCACCAGAGAGTTCTTCGCCAGCGTCACCAGAATGTTGGTGAACAGGTAGCTGATGGAGTTGGGGTCGTTGGTGACTCTCGTCACCAGCTTGCCCACGGGGATCTGGTTCAGCTGGGCGTGGGACAGCTGCTCAATGTGGGTGAAGGTGTCCAGACGGATCTGGGACAGAATTTTCTGGCCGGTCTTCTGCAGGATCATGGCCTGAAAATAGGTGCAGACCATGGACACCGCCAGAATGCCCGCGTACACGGCAACCAGCGAATAGAGCCGGGACAGCTCAAAGCTCTGCTTGATGGTACCCTGAATGTCTGCCACCAGCAGGGGGGACACCACATCATAGGCGATGGACACCAGCATAATGAGGAACACCAGAACGAAATCCTTTTTATAGGGTCTGGCATAGCCCAGCAGTCTTTTGATGATCTCGCTGTCGGACATATGCCGTTCGCTGGTCTCCGCTTTGGTTTTTCGCTTCAGCACAGCATAGGCCGCAAGGAACAGGATCGTAAACACACCGATGACGGCGCAGACGATCAGAAGGGGAAGATACTCACGCATTGACCGCACCTCCTTCTTCCTCCAGCCGCTGCAGATCCACCATTTTGCGGTAGGCGGGGTTTTCCGTGTACAGCTTGTCATGGGTGTCAAAGCCCGCAAGACGGCCGTCCTCAATGAACAGCACCTTGTCCATCTGCTCGATGGTGGAAATACGGTGGGCAATGAGAATGGTGGTCTTGCCCGCCCGGGTGGTGCGCAGGTTGTCCAGAATGGCCTTTTCCGTTTTGGTATCCACGGCGGACACGGAATCATCCAGAATCAGAATGGGCGCGTCCTTCATCAGCGCCCGGGCGATGGAGATACGCTGCTTCTGGCCGCCGGAGACGGTAACGCCCCGTTCGCCCAGCACGGTTTGATAGCCCATCTGGAATTCGGAGATATTGCCGTCAATATCCGCCAGCTTGGCCGCCCGGCGGATCTCCTCAGAGACGGTTTCGGACTTGCCGAAGGCGATGTTGTTCTCAATGGTGTCCGAGAACAGGAAGTTGTCCTGAGGCACATAGGCGCAGGCGTCACGGACGGAGCGGATGGAGAGGTCGTTCACATCCCTGCCGTCAAGGAACAGCTGCCCGTCGTTTACATTGTAAGTGCGCAGGATCAGGTCTACCAGAGTGGTCTTGCCGGAGCCGGTCTTGCCCACCAGACCGATGCTCTCGCCGGGGCGGATGGTAAAAGACACATGCTCCAACGCGGGGATATCCCCGTCGGGGTAGGTAAAGCTGAGGTCGCGGAATTCGATCTCGCCCCTGGGGTCCGTCAGCTCCTGAACGCCGGGGCGGTCAAAAACGTTTTTGGGCGCGTCCAGCAGCTCACTGATCCGCTTCAGGGATGCCTTGCCCCGGGAGGTCATGTCGATCAGATCGGCCACAGCCATAATGGGCCAGACCACGGCGTTGAAATAGCCGATGAACTCCATAAGCTGACCGGCGTTGAACTGACCCTTGTAGACCAGATAGCCGCCGTAGCCCAGAATCACGCAGATGACGCTCTCCACGAAGGTGGTCACCAGAATCCGCATCAGTACGGAGGTTTTTGTAAAAGCGATATTGGAATCCTCGCTGTCCCGGTTCAGCTTTTCAAAGGCCATCAGCTCCTTGGCCTCCTTCACAAAGGCCTTGATGACGGCAATTCCGGAAAAGCTCTCCTGAGCGAAGTCGGACAGATCGGAGAAGCACTTCTGCCGGTAGTCCCACTTCCGGGTCATGTTCTTGCCCACCACCGCGGCGCTGGCGAACAGCAGCCCCATGGGGATCAGGGACAGGACGGTGAGCAGGTGATCCATGCGCCACATTCTGGTAATGGCCAGAGAACACAGAATGATGGGGTCAAAGAACTGCATGAAGCCCCAGCCGTAGCACTCCTGAACAGTGTCCAGATCGTTGGTGAACAGGCTCATCAGATTGCCCACCTTGTTCACCTGATAATACTCCCGGCTCAGGTCTTCTGCGTGGCGGAACATCTTATCCCGCAGGTCCGTCTCCACCTTAGTAGCCGCGCCGAAGATCGTTACCCGCCACAGGAAACGGCCGAAGACGATGGCAAGGATGATGCCGACCATGGGCATGCAGATCCTGTCCAGCAGGAACGCCATATCAAAGGGCACCTGTACGCCGTTTTCCACAATGTATCCTTGATTCAGTCCATTGATGACCAACTGATAAATTTCAGGCACCTTCAGCTGCAAGTAGTCCACGGTAAACAACGCCAGCAGCCCCGTTAGCAGAGCCAGCGCGTACTTGCGGTAATAGACGTTGATATGCTTGCCGAAAATCAAGAAAATTCCTTCTCCTCTCTCTTAGGGTCTATCTGAAAACCGGAAATATGACCAACGGCGAGGGATTTTCCGCCTGATGAAGCCATTTTTTCGCAGGAATACTTTGTGTATTGCAAGGAAAAATGGTGCACAGCAGGCGGAAAAGACCCGCTGTTTGGGCGTGTTGACGGTTTTCAGATAGGCCCTAACCAGGAAATAGTATCAGACATAAAATGCGCCCCCTTTTTTGATGGGTGGTCAAAATGGAGCGTATCGGTACCGATACGCTCCATTTCTCGTGCATAAGCCCCTTGGCTCTCCCAGAGGGAGAGGCAGGGGGTGCAGTTCATTATCCCGCTGTGCATGTTAACTGCCTAACGCGGCCCGCCCATTTGGCAGGTGGCGCGTCTCTCTTACCTTATTTCCCGTTCAGGAAGTCGGACAGGACTTGGAAATACTTCAGGTTCTGCACTTCCCGGGAGTAGCTGATCTTGTTGGAGACGATGGCCTTGATGCGGTCCACATAGCTGTCATCAACCTCCACGCCCTCGGCGGGAGTGAAGGTTCTGGACCCGGAATCGTAGGTGCCCTTGTCGGTTTTCCAGCTGTATTCCGGCCAAAGCACCAGCGGCTCCGTATCGGAGAACACATCCCGCCCCACCAGCAGGCGGGAATCGTAGTTCAGGCCAAAGAGATTCGACAGGGTGGGCAGAATATCCAGACTGTACACCGGCGTCTCCACCTTCAGATTCTTATCTTCCAGACAGCCGCTCCAGATGATCAGGGCGTTGCTGTCACGGGTGAACCGATCCATTTCTGTAACACCATAAAGTTCGGTCAGGTAATTTTCGGCATTTCCCCAAGTGGCGCTCCGTTCCAGAGCATAGGGATAGTGATCCGGGCTGATGACGATCACCGTGTCGTCGGCAATACCGGCCTCCTCCAGCTGACGGATCAGCGATTCCATGGCCATTTCCAGCTCCATCTGAGCGGCAAGGTAACACTTCACCGTCTCGGAGCCGTCATAATCCACCAGATCGTAATTTTTCCGGGACATGGCGTTGGCCTTCAGGGAGTAGCCGCAGTGGCCGGAAACCGTCATATAATAAATGCTGAAGGGCTGCTGGTCAATGTACTGGGGCACGGAAATATCGATCATTTCCAGATCGCTTTCCGGCCAGACCGGCGTGATCCCTTCCAGACCGCCGTAGCGCGCCAGAAACCGGTCGTAGCCCAGCTTGGTGTGGGTCTTGTTCCGGTCATAGAAGTCCGCAAAGTGGTTGTGATAGGCGGCGGAATAGTAATCCAGCTTCTGGAGCTGATGCCCCATGGTCAGGAACAGATCCTGATAGACGGCCTGCTTCATGCACATGCCCACATCGGCCGGCACCAGACCGATCACATTGGAAAACTCGCCGGTGGTGGTACTGCCGCCCCATGCGGGCTGGTAGTAGTCGGTAAACTGGATGCCTTTGGTAGCCATCCGGTACAGAGTGGGTGTCCGCTCCGGGTCGATGACCTGCTTTGCGAAAGCTTCGGCGGTGATGAGGATCAGGTTTTTCCCGGCAAACATGCCGGTGTATTCGTTCTTTTTGGAGGGAGTCAGGGAAGATACGTACTGGCTGACGGCGTTGATGCGGCTGTTGCCAGTGTTTGCGATCAGGGCGTTAAAGTCAATGTCCATCACGTTGTCACCGTAGACGACCGCCTCCGTTTCCGCCGGGGCGGTTTCCTCCGCGGGGGATGAAGTCTCCGGGGAGCTTTCCGCGGGTGCCGCGGCTGAATCTACCACAACGAATTCCGGCGTTTCCCCGTCAGACCCGCCGCTGTTGATGGCATCAAGAGGAATGGCGATGTTCAGTCCGAACACCCGAACGGCGCTGTCAAAATTGTAGGCGCTGGACAACCGGGCGGCATCCGTCCCTACGCCCCGGACGACACCGAAGCCCAGCAGATAAGCCGCCACAGCCCCCGCCAGCAAAAACCAGCGGGTCTTCCAGACGGTTTCGGTGGGACGCGCCAGCAGCGCAAACAGCAGCGCCGGCAGCAGCATGACCAGAATGCGCCAGAGATCATTCAGAACCAGCGAGACAACCACATCGCCGAAATCGGTGGTGACGCCCTTTGCACCGCCCAGCAGCATACGCATGGGCATGAAGCTCTGATAGGCGTCATTGACGAAGTATTCCACAATGTAGAATACCGATACAACTGCCGCCAGCGCGGCGGTGATCCATTTTCCCCACGTCCTGTGGCCGATAAAGCCGGCGATCTGCCCAAGCAGTCCGCCGAAGCCCAGAGCGAACAGCACCACTGCGGCGAACCGCCCAAGGGAAAAGTCGTTCATCGTCCACAGATGAAGCAGTACCTCGCAATATACCACTGTCACCAGAGAAAACAGCCATCCGGGAATGGGGATGCTCTGAAGAAGCTTTTTCAGTTTGCCGGGATTTTTCTTTATGATACTCATTTTCTCTGTAATCTCCTATGGCAACGGAAATCGTTTACTGTCCATCTCCCGCAGGGCGGGGCTTGCGGCGGCGGTGATTGGGACGGCGGCGGGGCCTGTCCCCGGACGCTTCGGGCTTCGGGGCCGTCTCCTGAGGCGCGGGCTTGGCCTGTTCCGGGGCGGCGTCCTGTGCCTGAGAACGGGGCTTGCGGCGGCGATTGCGGGAACGGGCGGCCTTCGGCTCCGGACTTTCGGCGGTCTCCGGCTTCTCCTCCTCCGGGTCGTCTACGATTTTTTCCGTGCTGTAGCGGAAGCGGATAGGCTCCAGCAGGGGCTTTTCCTCCGTCTGCTCCCGGCGGACGCGCTTGCCGCTGCCGGAAATGGGGGCAAGGTCTGCGGGAATGGGGGGATCGTTCTTTCTGGCCTTGCCGCTGCGCAGAACGGCGATATCCTCATTGGAAAAGACGGAGACCGTCTCCGGATTATCTTCCATGCGCACCTTCACCCGCTGGCGCAGCAGCCCCACCTCCACCACGGTGCCCCGGCCTTCCGGGGTGTCCACGAAGGAGTCCATCCGGGGGCTGTTTCGGATCAGGTCTTCATAGGCGTCCTGCTCGTATTTCAGGCAGCACATGAGCCGCCCGCAGGTGCCGGAAATTTTGGTGGGGTTCAGGGAAAGGTTCTGGGTTTTTGCCATTTTGATGGAAACTGGCTGGAAATCGTCCAGAAAACTGGCGCAGCAGAAGGGCCGTCCGCAGATGCCGAGGCCGCCAACCATTCTGGCCTTGTCCCGGACGCCGATCTGGCGCAGTTCGATGCGGGTGCGGAATACCGAAGCCAGATTTTTCACCAGCTCCCGGAAATCCACCCGCTCGTCGGCGGTGAAATAGAACAGAATTTTGCTCCCGTCAAAGGCCACCTCCGCGTTCACCAGCTGCATGTCCAGCCCATGCTCCGCGATTTTCTGCTGGCAGACCTCGAAGGCGCGCTTTTCCTTCGCCCGATTCTCCTGTATCGTTTTTTCGTCCTGAGGGGTGGCCCTGCGAAGCACCTTCCGCAGGGGCGCTACCACATTCTTCGGCGGGATTTTGTGATTCCCGCCCACGCAGATACCGAATTCTTCACCCCGGGCGGTGTCAATGATGATGTGATCGCCGTCGGCGAAGCGCTGGCCGTCGGGGTCGAAAAAGTAAATTTTCTGCCCGGAACGGAACTGGATGTCCACGACCTCCACGTTCGTCTGGGGGGCTGTCTTGATTTGTTCTTCCATTGAATTTGCTCCTTATATCATACAGGATGCCGTATGCGGCTTCCTGATTATTTCCAACCTATCGCAGCGCCCATTCCAGCCAGCCGCACACGGCGGCAGGGGAGACGTTGCCCGTCGTGTAGTCCACCGCTTTTTGCAGGCACTGCACGGCGTTCAGCAGCTCCGGGCTGCTGCGGCTCTGGGCGAGTTTCCGTGACAGGGGCGACACCGCCCGGATGCCGCTTCGGCTGGCAAGGGCGCTTTCCAGCAGCTCCCGCCAGCCTTCCAGAGTGTCCGCCAGCGCGTCCCGCTTCCACTTTTCCATGGGCGTCAGGGTCTGCATCAGTCCCAGCGCGTCCCGGGCGGAAAACGCCTGAACAAAATCCCGTGTCTGCTGGGGCAGCTCGCCGCCGCCACTCAGCAGCGACATGGCTTGACCCAGAAAGCCGCCGCTGCGGTCGATGGCGGCGGTAATGTCTTCCTCCTGCGCCTGAGGAAACTCCCGGCGCAGGTGACTGCGGAGAACGTCTTCCGGCAGCGCCTGCATATTCAGTTCCGTACATCGGGAACGGACAGTGGGCAGCAGCTTGTCCGGATTGTCCGTGAGCAGAAGAAACACGCCGTATTTCGGCGGTTCCTCCAGAATTTTCAGCAACGCGTTCTGTCCGGGAAGCCCCATGTCCTGCGCCCGGGGGAACATGTAAATTTTGTACTCCGATTCGTTGGGCTGAATGTACACATCCGCCCGCGCCTGCCGGATCAGGTCAACGGTCACAGTCTTCTTCTCCGGGTCGTCCACGGTGATGAAGTCCGGGTGGCTGCCGTCCATCACCTTGCGGCAGGGGGTGCAGCGGCCGCAGGGTTTGTCAGTTCCCTGACATAGAATCGCCGCCGCAAGCAGCTTTGCCAAAGTATGCTTGCCCGAGCCTTCCGGCCCGGAGATCAGGTAGAAGTGGGAAACATGCCCTTTGGCAAGACTCCGGGTCAGATTCTGTTTCAGTCGGTCATTTCCCAGCAGAGCGTCAAAGCCCATGCTTCCCACCTCCTTGGATTCTTTTTGGTCGCTTAGCCCCACAGTACGGACAGCATGGGGATGATCTGCTTCTTCCGGCTCATGACCTTGGGCAGGAAGACGGTGTTGTCCTTGGGGATCACGTTGAATGCCTGCCGGATGGTGTCGTCGTCGCCTACGTAAATGATCTGCGTGCCTTCCAGCAGCACGTCGGTGAGCATCATGATCACCAGATCGAACATCTTCTCGTCGGCGGTCTTCTTCATCAGCTTCAGGAATTCGTCCTTGCGCTTGAGCACGCTGGGGCTGTCCACACAGGTCAGCTGGGACACGGCCAGACTGTGCCCCGCAATATGGAATTCCTTGTAATCCGTGAAGAACACCTCCTCGACGGACTTGTTTTCCACG
>OLZB01000618.1_pt1 | contig 17794 bp, 17 predicted proteins | sample 1673421 | NCBI WGS metagenome assembly OLZB01 (sample SAMEA103958111, study PRJEB25191) | human gut metagenome | biome: human-associated habitat [ENVO:00009003]; feature: intestine environment [ENVO:2100002]; material: feces | place: Germany | collected 2013/2015
TCTGCACCGGCTGCCCTACAAGGGCGCGTATATGACCCGCAGGTGCGATAACCAAGGGTGAGAAAAACGTTGCTAAGCCGAAGGCGATCTGGTCAAAGTTTCCCCCAATAAAAAACACGGGGAGCCGAAGCTCCCCATGCACCCCGCTTTAGCCGTATCGCATCCAATTATGACCTGCACGAAAAGGCAGGTGGGATGCCGCTCCCGACCATTACTGCTCCCAGCGTCCACCATCCGTCGATGCGGGGGCGGGAGGTCTGCAAACAGGCCGGGAAGTCTAACGTCCCAATAAGAAAATGTGGGTCCAAAAGGACACGCTACGCACCAAGCAGGAGGAATACCGCGCTTATTCCGCGTCCTCCGAGTAAAGAGAATCCATAATCAGGTCGTACACGGCCTGCAATTCCGCCTCGTCCTCGATGGCGCAGAGGATCGGCTCTCCATCTTCCTCAATGGATTTGAAAATGCTGACCTCCAGATCCAACGAATCGGAACCGTCGTCGGCGGGAATGACTGCCATATAGGTATTGCCGTTGTACTCCAGTGTGTTGAGTACCTCCAGCTCGTATTCGGTGCCTTCCTCATCCACGATGGTGATGAAATCAGAACCGTATTGGTCTGCCAAGGAAATCGCCCCCCGCTTTTGATGCCTATATTCTACCGCAGGGCGCGCGCAAAATCAAGAGGTCATTTTGTACAGAAACAGGGCGGCATTTTAGGACAGAAAATCTTCCAGAAACTGATTCAGTTCGTCCTCTGACCGGACGGGAATGCCTTTTTCCAGAGCCTCCCGGTCGGCGTCGGGGAGGGAGGACACCTGACAGGGGAAAATCTGCTTCGGTTCGGAAGCGCCTTTGTCGAACAGCGCCAGATACCCCCGGAAGCACCCCAATGTGAGGTACAGAAGCAAAATAAGGCTTGCCGATTTTTTCAGCATATCATGCATTCCTCCTTTTGCTGCTAGTATTTCCCACAATTAAAACTTTATTTATAAATTGGGGCTTTCGTTTTTTCATCCGGTATGGTATAATGATATGAGTAGTGTTATGCGAATATGACACTGGTTATAATGGATTTACCAGGCAGGCGCGTCCTGCTTCTATTGGAGGTACCCTATGGCAAATGAAAAAAAGCCCAGGAGGCGCAAGAAGCTCCGGCAGGAGTGGAATCCCCACTGGTCGCTGAAGCTACTATATATGATCTTCTCCGTAGCCGGTTCCGTGCTGAAAATCGCTGTCGGCGCGGCGGCGACGGTGCTTCTGATCGTGCTGATCTGCGGTACGGTCTTTGTCGGCACGCTGGGAGATTATTTGCAGGAGGATATTCTGACGGAGGCCGCCGACTGGTCTCTGGACGACTACGATCTGGAACAGACCTCCTTCATTTATTATGTGGACAACCACGGCGATATCCAGCTGCTGCAGCAGATTTATACCACCACCGACCGTCAGTGGGCGTCCATTGACGAGATTCCCGAAGACCTGATTCACGCCGCCGTGGCCATCGAGGATAAACGGTTCTACGAGCATCAGGGCGTGGACTGGATCACCACCATGAAAGCCTGCCTGAATATGTTCTTCGGCGGCGACGAGCAGTTCGGCGGCTCCACCATCACCCAGCAGTTCATCAAAAACCACACGGGTGAAAAGAGCGTTACCGTCCAGCGAAAGGTCATGGAGATTTTCCGGGCGCAGATTTTCGAGCGGGAATACGACAAAGACCTTATCATGGAGTATTACCTCAACGAGATTTATCTGGGGCGGGGCTGCTACGGCGTCAAGAGCGCCGCGGCGGAGTATTTCGGTAAGGAGCTGCGGAACCTGACCACCGCCGAGTGCGCCAGCCTGCACGAGGTGCGCCGGATGCTGGAAGAAGGCCGGCTGTGAGGGTTTCGTCTTTCACGACCGCCGGGACGATGCCCCGCCGCACCAGACCGGTCACGAATCGTTTCTCCACCCCGGCTTCCTTTCCCCGCCGGGTGATGGTCAGGCTCAGGGTATCGCCCACCGATACGATGCCGCAGTTGTAGGGAGAGTGCACCCCGGGGCAAGCGTCAAAATAGTTCTCCATCCTTATTTACCCTTTACCTCCTTCAAAAAATGCCCGCCCACCGTGGTTTTCCACAGATGGGCGGGCATTTTGCGGTTTATTGTCCGTGCGCTGCAAAAGCGCTCAGAGGACAGTGGTCTGGGGTACCAGCCGGAAGAGCATTACAGGAAGCTCGCTGTTTGCAAAATCCAGCGTAAAGATAAGCCTTCCGTTCTTTGCTTCAAACGGCAGCTCCGTCTGTGTGCCGTCCGGGGCAATGCGCACAAGCTTTTTGCCTTCCAGCAGTCCGGCGGGCAGCGCGAGCCTTACCCGGCCGGTGGGCTGCGTCAGGCTGCCTGCGGTTTCAAATGCCACACTCAGGTATTCCCCATTCGTCCGTGCGGTCACATCCTCCGCAGAAAGGCTGCCGCTGAGCGGCCATGCCGTTGCGGCTTCGATCTTTTCCAGCTGCGCGGCGTTTTCTGCCTGCCCGCACACGGGGCAGAAGGTCAGAGTTTCGCCTTCCGCAGTGCGGAAGGTAAACTTCCGGCAATCAGTGATGCCGATGTGCGCGCAGCCCTGCCGCAGACAGCCGGCGCTCTGAGAGCCGGTCCCGTTCGGGGACCATGCACCAAACTTGTGTCCCAGTTTATCTGTCAGGTTTGCGGTGTAGCTGTCTTTGCAGCGGGAGCAGGTAAAAACGGTGTAGCCGTCTGCTTCACAGGTGGGGTCTACGGTAACAGCCTGATAATCATGGTTCAGTGCGGGCAGCTCCACATAGGTGGTATAGTCGCAGCGGGAACAGGTGTCGTAGGCGTCCCAGCCGATTTCCGTACAGGTAGGGGCTTTTGCTTCGTGCTGCTCCAAATCATGGTTCAGCGCGGGCAGCTCCTGATAGGTGGTGGTATAGTTGCAGCGGGAACAGGTGTTGTAAGCATCCCAGCCGATTCCCGTACAGGTGGGGGCTTGCGCATCGTGGTGCACAAAGTCATGACCGAGCTTGTCAATCCAGTCAGTCTCCGAATAGGCACAGTCTCTGCATAAATAATAGCTATTCCATCCTGGTTTCGTACAGGTTGGTTTCCGTGTAAATTCTTGTGCCTTTTTTAAATCGTGCTGCTTGGGGGTTATTATATCGGGCGTCCTGTAGTTGCATCCTTCTGCAGTACAGCGCGTGTATTCAAGTCCTTCCTGCCGACAGGTAGCCGGTCGTTTAAATGTTTTAAGCTGGTGCGGAGCTAGATCGCCATATTCCGAACGGCAATAGCTGCACACAGCCCTCTGAAAGCAGGTTCTTGTGCCACCGGTACAGTTTGCGGTATCAACTGCGCCGCAGCGCATGCAACTGCGGCGGTGCGTGCCGTTGCCAAGGGACATCCGCGTTGTCCACATATGACCGAGAATGCCGTATTCCGCGCCGCATTTTTTACAGGTTCTGCCTGTGGTGCAGGTGGGAAATTCGGTGCCGCCGGTATGTGCGGGCGGTTCCCCATATGGCTGATTGCAGACCTCGCAGACGGCGCGTTCTGTGCATGTAGCCGTGCCGCCCGTATGTGCGGCCAGTTCCCCATATGATTGATTGCAGACTCCGCAGACGGCGCGTTCTGTGCACGTAGCTTTGCCGCCCGTGTGAGAAACATCCAGACGCGTATTCATTTTGCAAGCATCACACCAATAAATAAGCTCATGATAGCGTGGATACGGTTTCAATTTGACAAATGTCACATCTCTCCCACAAAAATTGCAGCACGGACCCGATGCCAGCGCCGTGGCAGGGCGTATAAGCAGCAAGGTACACAGCAGCAGAATGCCCAGAACCGTTTTTTTCATGTTACTCCCTCCTTGTCATCAAACCTTGTTATCCTTTCAGATCAAACTGCACGGACAGCGATGCAAGCACGGCATCTATCACCTTCCGCGCCTCGGCAAGCATATCGATTTCCCCCACAAAAGCGATGACCTGCTCGCGCTCCTGCGCGGGGACCTGCAACAACGACGACTGCGGCCGGTGGCCGATGCAAGGAGGAGTTGTTGGGGCAGCGGCCAGCAGGACGCAAGTGCCACCCAAGGCACGAGGTGGATGCTGGGAGCCGCAACCCGTAACTCTAAGCAACAGCCCACTGGGCTGATTGCTTGCGGCGCTGTGCGCCGCCGCCTTGTTCGAGCCCCTTCCATTGTGCAGACAAAAAGAAAAACCAGTACACAACGTGTACTGGTTTTTCTTGGTGCGAGTAGTGATACAGCATTTTTTGAAAACCATCGTAGTACAATTTGTTTTTGAGGTCATCGGATAGCAACTTGCTTGTATCGCACCCCGATGGGCAGCTGTATTGAAAAAACAGTTGCCTTTTATATACCACACAACCTAAAAATTATCAAGTACGCGCAGCGTTCACTTCTCCCATCACCGGGAGCAAATGAACGCTGCTTTTTTGTTTACAGCGAAAGGAGGCATCCGTGAAATGGCAGTTTTTCGGGTAGAAAAGAACAGCGGCTACACGGTCATGTCAAACCATCACCTGCGGAACCGGGCCTTGTCCCTGAAAGCCAAAGGCTTACTCTCCCAAATGCTCTCCCTGCCGGAAGATTGGGACTACACCCTGCAAGGGCTGGCCCGTATCAACCGGGAAAGCATCGATGCGATACGGCAGGCTATCCGGGAACTGGAACAGGCAGGCTACATCCAGCGTTCCAGAGAACGGGACGAGAAAGGACGGCTGCGCGGTGCAGACTATGTGATCTTTGAACTGCCGCAGCCCATTCCTGCATCAGTTTCACCTACATTGGAAAATCCAACGTTGGAGAATCCCACGCAGGAAAACCCTACGTTGGAAAATCCAATGCAATTAAATAAAGATAAACTAATTACAGAAAAACAAAAGAAAGAGGGATTAAATACCGATTCCATTCCTATCCATTCCCCAAACCCCTTGCCTTTGGACGAGGACGAGGCAGCGGCACCGCCGCCGGAACGGACAGGAAGCCGAAAGGAAGCGGCCTATCAAATCTACCGGGACCTGATTTTGGAGAACATCGAGTATGACACCCTCACCCAGAATCCCCGGATAGACCGGGAACAGCTGGACGAGATCGTGGACATCCTGCTGGAAACCGTCTGCACCAGCCGCAAGTCCATCCGGGTGGCCGGGGACGATTACCCGGCAGAGCTGGTCAAGGCCAAGTTCCTGAAACTGGACAGCCATCACATCGAGTTCGTCATGGACTGCCTGCGGGATAACACCACCAAAGTCCGCAACATCAAGCAATACCTGCGGGCCATGCTGTTCAACGCCCCCAGCACCATCAACAGCTACTATGCGTCCCTTGTGGCGCACGATATGGCGCAGCCCGATTGGGGCCGCCCGCCCAACACCTGACCGAAAGGAGCGTCCACCCATGAGAACCCTTTACCTGCGGCGGCTGGTGGTTCCACCCTAGCTGCCGCTCTGAATTTTCTGCAACAAGGAGGGATTCATATTGCAGGAAGAAGTCACCCAGAAAACCATTGCCCTGTCCATGAAAACGGGCAAGCTCACCGCCCAAGCGTTGCAAGCTGCCCTGAAAAAATATTTGCAGCACCGGGCCAAGGGGCCAAAGCTGCATCACGGCAAGCAAAGCCTGAAACAGCTGAAAGCCCACGGCGCGGCTCTGACCAACATTGAAGTCACGGAGGCGAACGTCGGGGCGTTTAAGCCCTGCGCCAAGAAGTACGGCGTGGACTTCACCTTACGCAAGGACAAGACCACCCAGCCGCCCCACTACATCGTGATCTTCAAGGCCAAGGATGCGGACAATCTGGAACAGGCGTTCCGGGAGTTCACGGCCAAAACACTCACCAAGGAGCAGCGGCCCTCCATCCGCAAGGTGCTGGCAGTGGCTAAGCAGAAAGCGGCCCAGCAGCCAAAACGCGCCAAAGAAAAAATCAAGCAAAGGGGGCTGGAACGATGAAGCCTGAACTGAAAAAGCTGCTGTTGCTGAATCTGCCGTATCTGCTGTTCGTGTACCTGTTCGCCAAATGCGGGCAGGCGTACCGTCTGGCTGCGGGCGCGGATGCTTCGGCAAAGCTGCTCCACCTGACGAGCGGCATCTCCGCCGCCTTTGCAAACCCGCTGCCCAGCCTGCATCCGTTTGACCTGTGCGTGGGCGTTGCCGGGGCGGTGGCTGTCCGGCTCATCGTGTACAGCAAAGGCAAGAACGCCAAGAAATACCGCAAGGGTGAAGAATACGGCTCTGCCCGGTGGGGCACCGCCAAAGACATTGCCCCGTACATCGACCCCAAGTTTGAAAACAACATCCTGCTGACCCAGACCGAACGCCTGACCATGACCGGGCGGCCCAAAGACCCCAAGACGGCCCGGAACAAGAATGTGCTGGTGATCGGCGGCTCCGGCAGCGGCAAGACGCGGTTTTACGTCAAGCCCAACCTCATGCAATGTTTCCCCACTTCCGACTATCCCACCTCATTCGTGGTCACAGACCCAAAGGGTTATAATTATCGAGGATAAAGCAAAGATGCGTTTACAAAATCAGAAAAGTATCGTATCTTTGTTACATATCGTATTCCCACTAAAAATAAAAGAAGGTGAAACTATGGCGAAATCCAACCAAGGAAAAATCACGGCACTGTACGAAAGGCTTTCCAGAGATGATGAGCTGCAAGGTGAATCTAACAGCATTCTGAATCAGAAAAAGTATCTGGAAGATTACGCTCGCAAAAACGGCTTTAACAACATCCAGCATTTTACGGACGATGGATACAGCGGAACGAATTTCAATCGTCCCGGCTTCCAGTCCATGATTGCCGAAATTGAAGCCGGGCATATTGCAACTGTCATTGTAAAGGACATGAGCCGCTTTGGAAGAAACTATCTGGAAGTTGGATTTTACACGGAAATTCAGTTTCCATCAAAGGGTGTTCGGTTCATCGCTATCAACAATAATGTTGACAGTGCCAATCCCATGGACAATGACTTTACTCCGTTCCTGAACATCATGAACGAGTGGTACGCCAAGGATACCAGCAATAAAATCCGTGCCGTTTTCAAATCACGGATGCAGGATGGCAAACGGTGTAGCGGCAGTATTCCCTACGGTTATAAGCGGGTTCCCGGCGATAAGCAAACCCTTCATGTAGATGAGAAAGCAGCTTCCGTTGTCCGCAGGATCTTCGATATGGCAGCCAGCGGTGCCAGTCTTGCACAAATCGGCCAGACGCTTTCGGACGAAAAAGTGCTGATTCCGTCTGCATATGAAGAACGGTATCATCCTGAATCTGCTCGGCACCATTCGTACCACGACCCCTATCGGTGGAATACGACCACCTTGACCTATATTCTTGACCGGCAGGAATACCTCGGCCATACAGTGCTATGTAAAAGTATCCGTGAGAACTTCAAGTTGAAAAAGCGCCGTGCTGCAACCCCGGAAGAAAGGATTATATTCAAAAACACTCATGAGGCTATCATCGACCAAGAAACATGGGATAAAGCACAGAGGCTGCGCAAGAGGAATCCGAAAAAACTTCCGAGTGGAACATACTCGCACCGGTTAGCCGGAATGGTATTCTGCGCCGACTGTGGCTCCCGAATGAGCTTTTCCAGCCCCGAATCTAAACATCGGGATTCTGATGTAGTGTATGATTCGGATTCTTCATGGCAGTGCAGCAAATACCGTAATATGTACGTTTCCTGCACATCCCATTTTATCAAGACCTCAACCATTGAAGCCGCTATTCTCAATGCAATCAAAGCGATGACAAAAGAAATTATTGAAAATGAGGATGAATTTGCCGAGCAGCTTCAAGCTGCATGGGAAAACCAAAACACACAGGTATCTTCCGAGAGTAAAAAAGAACTGCATTCAGTTCAAAAAAGAATAGACGAGTTGGATGCTTTGATTCGGAGCCTATATGAAAACAGCGTCTTAGGAAAAATCCCAGAACGACAGTATCAGCGGTTGATGGCGCAATATGATGAGGAACAAGCTGTCTGCGAAGCTCGCATTGCCGAGTTGAAGAAAGAACTGGACAACGCTGAAACAACGAAGGTTGATCTGAAACGCTTTATCAAACTGATTCGGAAATACAAGGACTGTGACACGCTGACAGATGAAATGCTGTACGAACTGGTAGAAAAAGTGGTGATTCATTCCGCATCTGGCGGACGGACGATCTACCGTCAGCAGCAAATCGACATCTACTTCAATTTTATCGGTGATACGTTTCCTAGTCAAATTGAGATTAGTCGCGGCGACAAGAAAAATCTTACAGAACAGCAACTTGCCAAGCGTAAGAAATATCAGAAAACTGCCGGGGAAAACCGCAAAAAGAAACGTGCTGCCTTGCGTGAAGCTGCTAAAACTGATCCACAGGCGGCAGCAGAGTATGAAGCCCTCTTGCAGAAAGGCCGTGAACGATGCCGCAAGTATGCCCAAAATAAAAAGCTGGCTCAACAGGAGTCTGCTGATACAGTCCCCATTCAATTTGAACCATCTGAAGAAATGAAAGGAGAATCCGCATGAACGAACTGAAGAAATCCATCCATGACAACACTACCGGCCTAGACTACACCCTTGTTAATAACCACTATCTGCCGAACCTGACCGCAGCAGCCCCGGCAGAGCACCCCACCGGGCGGTGGGGCCGCTTACATAAGATGTATCTGAAGGAGCAGCACCCCATCCGGTACAACCAACTGCTCCTGTCCGGTGTGCTGGGAAGCTACCTTGCCAAGCTGGACAAGCAGGCCGAGGAACAGCTTGCATTGACCGTCCGGCAGATGCAGGAAGCCGAGGGCGTGACCGAAGCCCTGAAAGCTGCCGATCAACTGGAGTGGGTGCGCCGGATGAACAGCATCCGCAACCGTGCCGAGGAGATCATCAAGACCGAGCTGATTTTTGTATAAGGAGGTGCCCACGATGACTGTGCTGAAACCGATGCTGAAACTTGCCCTTTTTCCGCTGCTTCTGCTGCTGATTCTGGCGCAGTGGGTGGGCATCTTCCTCACGACCTTCTCCACGATCCTGACGAATCTGCTGGCGGGGCTGTTCTTCTTCGTGGCTCTGGCAAGCTGGATCATGAAGCTGGCAGACGGCGGCGAAGTCCTGAAAATGCTGATTACCGCATTTGTGGTTTTCGTCCTGCCTTACATAGTGATAGCTGCTATCGCCAAAATCTCCTTTTTCGCTGAGGAACTCCGGGATTTTCTCCAATCCTGAGTTCAAGACCGCCCTGCACAACGCACGGCGGTCTTTTTTGTTACATCGGGTCTGCACAGGGCAGGCCCTTTTTTAATACGGAGGAACAAGCCTATGAAACTGACGTTTGAAGAAAAGAAGCTGCTCTACACCTATGGCTGCGCCGATCTGGAGTTGACCCGCAAGCGGCTGTGCGGAGTTGCCGGGCTAACGGTTGACCCCGACCAGAACAAGCTGGTGCTTGACTTCTGCCGGAAGCTGGAGGACGAAACGCTGGCAGACTGGTACGACCAGATGTTCTACTTCGTCCGTTCCGAGATGGAGCATTACACCATGATGCAGAAAATGTCACGGGACATCGAGGAGGACGAGGACTGGGGCCCGACCATCTTTGACGAATCCGAGGAGGAAGAACTGATTGACGATGTTTAAGCTGGAAACCATGATCTACGCCAGCGAGGACGGAACAAACAGCGTGTTTACGCTGAATCCCGCCTTGCAAAAGCAGCTGGATACCCTTGCATCGCAGCACCCGGAGGTGTGCCAGAGGAAAGCAAGGGGCGAAGCCGGTGGGGTGACGTATCAGGTCAGGGGTGTAGCACTGGCTATCCAGCCGGTGCGGGTCTCCTGAAAACGATAACCGATCTGCTATGGTAGAATAAAGAACAACGGGCAAAGCGTCAGGAGGGATGCTTTGCCCGTTTTACATAGAACGATGAAATTTACTTTTAGCAGAGGGGGCGATTTATTGGGGAATTTATATGGCTATATCCGGGTCAGCACCCGTGACCAGAACGAGGACCGGCAGTTGATTGCACTGCGTGAACTGAAGATCCCGGAGAAAAACATTTTTATGGATAAGCAGTCCGGCAAGGACTTTAACCGTCCGCAGTACAAGCGGCTGGTGCGGAAATTGAAAAAAGACGACCTGCTCTACATCAAGAGCATCGACCGTCTTGGACGCAACTATGCGGAAATTTTAGAGCAGTGGCGGCTGCTCACCCAGACAAAGGGTGCTGACATCGTGGTGCTGGATATGCCGCTGCTGGATACCCGGCGTGGCAAAGACTTGATGGGCACTTTCCTGAGTGACATCGTGCTGCAGGTACTCTCCTTTGTGGCTGAGAACGAGCGCACCAACATCCGGCAGCGGCAGGCGGAGGGCATTGCAGCGGCGAAAAGCAAGGGAGTCCGCTTTGGACGGCCGCCCAGTCCCCTGCCGGAGAACTTCCACAGTGTCTACCAGAAGTGGCGTTCCGGCAAAATGACGGGTACAGATGCCGCAAAAGCGTGCGGAATGCCACTGTCTACCTTTCAGTACCGTGCCAAAATCTACGAAAAAGCCACTTTTTTGTAAACGCTTCTTTTTACAAGAAAGTGTACCTTCTTGCAAAATGCCCTCAGATTTGCTTTTGTATCAATTATAGCATATTTCCCGGTTAAATCCACAGATTTTCAGCTATTCGTTTCATCTCTTGAGCCGCTTGTCAAAAGGTACACTTTTTGGCAAGCCCTTCAAAGAGGTGGAACGAATGGCAGAAAAACAGGTCAAATCCCGGCAGCGGGTGGCAGATCACGGTGAGGTCTTTACAGCAGAACGAGAAGTGCGCGCGATGTGCGACCTTGTAAAGAGCGAGACGGAGCGCATCGAGAGCCGTTTTCTGGAACCCGCCTGCGGCAACGGTAACTTTCTGGCGGAAGTGCTGCGCCGCAAGCTGGCTGTGGTGAAAAGCCGCTACGGCAAAAACCCAAGCGATTACGAACGTTACTCTGTGCTGGCGGTGACCAGCATTTACGGCGTGGATATTCTGGCAGACAACGCACAGGAATGTCGGGAGCGGCTTTTTGCGCTTTGGGATGAGGAATATACCGCCGTTGTAAAATCCGCAGCCAACCCGCAGTGCCGGGAAGCGGTGCGGTATATCCTGCAAAAGAACATCCTGTGCGGCGATGCGCTGACCATGGAGCAGTCCGACGGCAGCCCCATCGTGTTTGCGGAGTGGAGTTTTCCCACTGGCAACTTTATCAAGCGGCGAGACTACCGGCTGGATGTCCTGCTGAAAGAAAACACTGACAACGATGCCTATTCCGACCAGCTTTCCCTGTTTGCCGATGAACCGGACGGCACGGAAAACTGGATGATAGACCCTGTTACCCACGAAACCATCCCTCGCCCTCTCCGTGAATACCAACCGGTGGATTACAGGAGGGTGCAGGAAAATGGCTGACGTTTATCAGAATCTTTACAACCCCGATGTGCTGTCCTGCCTTGCCAACCTGTCCAACGACGAGGTATTCACTCCGCCGGAGGTGGCAAATCGGATGCTGGACATGTTGCCGCAAGAGCTGCTCCGCAGCCCGGACACCACATTCCTTGACCCTGCCTGCAAATCTGGCATATTCCTGCGGGAGATTGCCAAGCGGCTGCTGGTGGGGCTAGAAAATGAAATTCCCGATTTGCAGCAGCGGGTGGACCACATCTTCCACAAGCAGCTCTATGGCATTGCCATCACGGAGCTGACCAGCCTGCTTTCCCGCCGCAGCGTCTATTGCTCGAAATATCCCAACAGCAAATATTCCATTACGCATTTTGATGATGCAAGTGGAAACATCGAATACAAACGAATATCCCACCGATGGTCAAACGGTAAGTGCGCCTTTTGTGGAGCATCTGAGAGCGAATACAAACGCTCCGATGATCTTGAAACGCACGCCTATGAGTTTATTCATACGATTCGACCGGAGGATATTTTTAAGATGAAATTCGATGTGATTATTGGAAACCCGCCATACCAGTTGAATGATGGAGGTGGAAACGGAAAAAGCGCTCGTCCGATTTACCACTTGTTTGTCTCAAATGCCAAAAAGCTTAATCCTCGATTTTTAACAATGATTATTCCTGCAAGATGGTTCTCAGGGGGAAAAGGATTAGATGACTTCCGAAGGGAAATGCTGAACGATAAACGAATTCGAAAAATCGTCGACTATGACAATTTCAGAGAAGTTTTTCCGGGTGTTGACCTTGCAGGCGGAGCCTGCTATTTCTTGTGGAACAGAGATAATCCGGGAACTTGCGAAGTTACCAATATCAGTGGCGGAAAAAAAGATATAATGGAACGACCTTTGGATGAATACGAAATATTTATCAGACAAAATAAAGCAGTTAGCATCGTTCGGAAGTTACGCAAGTTAACTCAAATTCAAAATTTGAGCAATCGTGTTTATTCAAGAATGCCCTTTGGTATTCCCTCGACATATCAGCCTTTAGATGAAGGAATCCCTTGTTATTTCACACAACGAATCGGAAGAAAGTATGTGAGAAAGCAAGATATTTCCGATCCTTCGAACATTCTTGATAAGTGGAAACTCCTTGTGCCTAAAGCGCCTATAGCCGGGCAAACTGATTTTTCAAAGCCCGTTGGTTTTTATTATGATGGCAATACAATTATTGCCGCTCCCGGAGAATGCTGTACTGAATCTTGGCTTGCAATAGGTGCTTTTGATACGATGGCTGAGACTGAAGCTTACAAAAGCTACATATTCACTAAAACCGTTCGTTTCTTGCTTTTGCAAACTGTTGTTTCACAGAATATTTCAAAAAAGAATTATTGCTTTATTCCTGATCTTGGCAAATATATAGGACAGTACACGGATGAACAACTCTGCAATATGTGGAATATCACACAAGATGAATGGGCCTTAATTGATTCAAAGATCTCAGCGATAGGTGGTGACGAGTAATGGACTTTTTCCCGCAGCGTCCACCGGTAAGCCCTAAAATTTATGCTTACGAGCTGATTGGGGTGGCATCCCACAGGGGCTACATCAAGGTCGGCTACACCGAGCGGGATGTGGATACTCGCATCCGGGAGCAGACCCATACCGTTGCCGTGCCCTACCGGGTGCTGGAAACATGGCCTGCCATGCGCAGCGATGGCAGTTGCTTTACGGATAAAGACCTCCACGCCGTGCTGCGCCGCAAAGGGTTTCGGCAGTTGAACGAGGGCGAGGACCGGAATGAATGGTTCCGCTGTACCGTCAACGATGTGAAAGCTGCCGTTTATGCAGTACGCAACCGCACCGAAAACGTAGAAAACCGCACCAACGATTTTTTCATGCGCCCGGAGCAGAAAGAGGCAGTGGATAAGACCGAAGCCTATTTCCGCTCCGCAGCCGCCGAAGGCTACCCGAAGTTCTTGTGGAACTGCAAAATGCGGTTCGGCAAGACCTTTGCCGCCTACCAGTTGGCAAAACGGATGGGTTTTAAGCGGGTGCTGGTGCTCACCTTCAAGCCCGCCGTGGTCAGCGCATGGCAGGAGGACCTGAACACCCACAAGGATTTTGAGGGCTGGCAGTTTATCTCCCGCACCACGAAATTGACCTACGAGACCGCCGACCAGAGCCGCCCCATCGTCTGTTTTGGCTCGTTCCAAGACTATCTCGGCGTGGATAAGACCACCGGCACCATCAAGGGCCGCAATGAGTGGGTACATACCATCAACTGGGATCTGGTCATTTTCGATGAATACCACTTTGGTGCATGGAAAGAGAACGCCAAGAAGCTGTTTGAGCAGGATGATGAGGACGACTACGATTCCGAGAATATGGAGCAGTACAGCCGTGCCGACGCCTACGATGAAACATGGCTGCCCATCACCACCGACCATTATCTGTATCTATCCGGCACACCCTTCCGTGCCCTCAACTCCGGCGAGTTCATCGAGGAGCAGATCTACAACTGGACCTATTCCGATGAACAACGTGCCAAAGAAAACTGGCAGGGAGAGCACAACCCCTACGCTGCTCTGCCCCGGATGGTCATGATGACCTACAAGATTCCGGAAAGCATCCAGCAGATTGCCAAGCAGGGTGAATACGATGAATTTGACCTGAACGTGTTCTTTTCCGCCAAGGGCAAAGGCCGGGACTGCCGTTTTGTCTACGAGGATTATGTGCAGAAGTGGCTGGACCTGATTCGGGGTTCCTATCTGGAAACTACCGTGGACGAGCTAAAGCTAGGCGCAAAAAAGCCCGCCCTGCCCTTTGCGGATTCCCGTCTGCTGAATGTGCTTCAACATACCCTGTGGTTCTTGCCCAATGTGGCATCCTGCCACGCTATGGCAAACCTGCTGGCAGACCGGAAAAATACCTTTTATCACGACTACCGGATCAATGTCTGCGCCGGTACAGAAGCAGGCATTGGTGCTGCCGCACTGGAGCCGGTACAGCGTTCCATGGGCGACCCGCTGGAGACCAAGACCATTACCCTTTCCTGCGGCAAGCTGACCACCGGCGTAACGGTGAAGCCGTGGACAGGCATCTTTATGCTGCGGAACCTCTCCAGCCCGGAAACCTATTTTCAGGCAGCATTCCGTGTGCAAAGCCCTTGGGAAGTGACCACGGACAAGGGGCAGAAGGAGATCATCAAGAAAGAGTGCTATGTGTTCGACTTTGCGCTCAACCGTGCTCTGCGGCAGATCTCCGATTATAGCTGCCGTCTGAACATCCACGAGGGCAACCCGGAAAAGAAGGTAGCGGAATTTATCAACTTCCTGCCGGTCATTGCCTATGATGGTAGCTCTATGCGGCAGATCAACGCCGGGGATATTCTCGACATTGCCATGGCTGGCACCTCTGCCACCCTGCTGGCAAAGCGCTGGGAAAGCGTGCTGCTGGTGAACGTAGACAACGAGACCCTCTCCCGCCTCATCGCCAACAAGGATGCTATGGATGCCCTGATGAAGATCGAGGGCTTCCGCAGCCTGAACTCGGACATCGAAACCATCATCGCCAAGTCCGAAAAGGTGAAAAAGGCGAAGAAGGAAGGCACCAAAGACCTTACCCCGAAGCAAAAGAAGGAGCTTTCGGACGAGGAAAAAGAGTACAAGTCCAAGCGCAAGCAGATTCAGGAAAAGCTCATCAAGTTCGCCACCCGCATTCCGGTGTTCATGTATCTGACCGACTACCGGGAGCGCTGTCTGAAGGACGTGATCACCCAGTTGGAGCCGGGCTTGTTCAAGAAGGTCACCGGTCTGTCGGTGAAGGACTTTGAGTTGCTGGTATCGCTGGGTGTATTCAACGATTCCCTGATGAACGATGCTGTGTACAAATTCAAGCGGTACGAAGATGCCAGTCTGAGCTACACCGGCATTAATCGTCACGAGGGCGAGGATCGTGGCGGCTGGGATACGGTGCTCTCGGATGCCGACTACAACAAGATGTTTACCTTGCAGCAGGCATCTATGGAAGCCCCTGCGCCCGCCCCGGACGATCTGCCCACAAAGCCCTATTTCACTCCGGACGAGGACGAGCCGAAACCGGCTCCTGAAAAGAAGCCTGCCCCGCAGCCCACGAAACCTATCATCAGCTATGGCGGTTTTACACCCAAAACCAACACAGCGCAATACACGCAGGCTTCCGGCAGCAAAATCCACAAGCCGAGCAACAGCTATACGCCCCGCCCGGCTTCCAGTATTCCCGGCAGCTTTACACCCCGCCCGGCTGGGTCGAGCGTTGGCATTGGAGTAGCAAAGCCGAGCTTTGGTCTGAACAGCCAACCAGCCGCTCAGCCGAAGCCCCCGGTGAAGGTGGATATTTCCAAAATCAAAGTTGGTGTCAAGGTCAAGCATAAGGCGTTTGGCGTTGGCACGGTAGCAGCCATCCAGCCCGATATGGTCACGGTACGCTTTGGCAACGTGGAAAAGAAATTCCTGCTGCCTGCGGCGATCGTGCAGGGGTATCTGAGCTTGATGGAGAATTAAATAAGCGAAAATGAAAAACCTCGGTCTACGATATGCGGACCGAGGTTTTTCTTGATAAAACGATAATGTTCGACTACAATTGAGAAAATACATAAAGAAGGTGATTTTATGAGGTTAACGACTCTTAAACTAAAAAATTTTCGAGGATATCGAGGGGAAACAGTAGTCGGTTTTGATGATTTAACGGCTTTTGTCGGAAAAAATGATGTTGGCAAGTCCACAATCCTTGAAGCATTGGATATTTTTTTCAATGACAAGAACAGTGTTGCAAAGATCGAGAAGGGTGATATAAATAAGCAAAGTCAGCAGGATGGAGATACTGATATCTGTATCTCGGCTTGTTTTAGTGAACTCCCTGAACGTATCGTTATTGATTCAAGTAACGAGACCTCATTCTCCGCTGAATATCTTCTTAACGAGTCTTCAGAGTTAGAAATTGTCAAGAAATATCCGAATGGTGGGACTGCAAAAGTTTATGTTCGTGCAAATCATCCGAAAAATCCGATGTGCTGCGATTTGCTGTCAAAAACAAACGCAGAACTCAAGAAGTTGCTTAATGAACAGCACATCGACTGTGACGATAGAACTAAAAACGCCTGCATAAGAACTGCGATATGGCGGCACTATTCAGATGATTTGCAACTGGAACCCACAGAAATTGAACTTTCCAAGGGCGACGGCAAATCCATAAAAGAGAAAGTTCTGTCTCAACTACCGGCTTATGCTCTTTTTCAGGCAGACAGAAAAAATTGTGATGGCGATAGTGAGATTCAAGACCCGTTGAAAGTTGCAACAAAAACTATAATGCAGTCTCCTGAAGTCGCTGATAAGCTTGCCGAAGTGGCTAATCTTGTTAGGTCGCAACTTCGTGATGTAGCACAACGCACATTGGACAAGCTAAGAGAAATGGATCAAGATGTTGCAAATAGCTTAACTCCTGTAATCCCAGATGATACCTTAAAATGGTGGGATGTTTTCAAATCCGTAACTATTACAGGTGATAATGATATTCCTATCAATAAACGTGGAAGTGGTGTTAGGCGACTGATTCTTTTGAGCTTTTTTAGAGCAGAAGCAGACAGAGCAAGAGAAGCTACGGACAACCAAAGTATCATTTATGCAATTGAGGAACCCGAAACATCTCAACATGCACACAATCAGCAGGTACTTATAAATTCGCTGAAAGAAATCGCACAATCACCGGGAGTACAAGTGATTTTAACGACACATAGTGGGTTTGTTGTGAAATCACTAGGATTTGAAAATATACGACTGATATATGATGATGCCCACGGAAAAAATGTTCTGCCCGTAAATGCGCAAAGTCTCCCGTATCCGTCTTTAAATGAAATCAATTATATCGTATTTGATGAAATCACGGAAGAATACCATGATGAGCTATATGGGTATATCGTAGCCGAAGATAAGTTAAGCGATTTTATAAGAGGAAAACCCAAAAGGTCTTACATAAGAGATCAGGTAGACAGGCATACTCACCAACACACTGCTATCCATGAACAAAAAATTTTAACGGAATATATTCGTCATCAAATACATCATCCTGAAAATCGCCTCAACACTCATTACACGCAAGCCGAACTCAAAGAATCTATCGAACTAATGCGAACTTTTATTGCACTAAATATGAACTCGCCAGAAGAACTGTAATCTATTTCTGTAAAGGAGCGTGATGCCATGACCCAACTGAAAACCGACCTTGCCTACCTCCGCAGCGAAAAAGCCAAAGCAGAGCAGAAGCTGCGCTCTTGCCAGCACCGAGAAAAGATCCTTGAACGTAGGATGTCGGAGCT
>OLZB01000622.1_pt1 | contig 17680 bp, 10 predicted proteins | sample 1673421 | NCBI WGS metagenome assembly OLZB01 (sample SAMEA103958111, study PRJEB25191) | human gut metagenome | biome: human-associated habitat [ENVO:00009003]; feature: intestine environment [ENVO:2100002]; material: feces | place: Germany | collected 2013/2015
CACTGCTGGCAGGGAGATGACGTCCGGGGCTTTGACACCGACCCCACCAAGCCCCTGACCGGCGGCATCCAGACCACCGGCAACTACCCCGGACGTGCCCGCACCCCGGAAGAACTGATGGCCGACATGGACAAGGTGCTGTCCCTCTGCCCCGGCACCAAAAAGATCAACCTCCATGCCTCCTACGCCATTTTTGACGAGGAAAACCCATGGGTGGACCGGGACAGGCTGGAGCCGAAGCACTTCAAAAAATGGGTGGATTTCTGCAAGGCAAGAGGGTTGGGCGCAGACTTCAACCCCACCTTTTTCTCCCACCCCAAGTGCGATCCTCTGACCCTTGCCAGCCCCAACGAGGAGACCCGGAAATTCTGGGTGGAGCACGGCAAGGCCTGTATCCGCATCAGCCAGTATCTGGCTGAGGAGCTGGGGCAGCCCTGCACCATGAACATCTGGACAGGCGACGGCTTCAAGGACATCCCGGCGGACCGCAAAGGTCCCCGGGACCGCTATAAGGCCAGCATTGACGAGATCCTGAGCGAACCTTACGACTTCAAGCTGGTAAAGCCCTGCATCGAGAGCAAGGTGTTCGGCATCGGTGTGGAGGCGTACACCGTGGGCAGCGCTGAGTTTGCCCTGAGCTACGCCGCCTTCAACCGGGAAAAGTGCATTCCCCTGATGGATAACGGCCACTACCACCCCACCGAGGTGGTCAGCGATAAGATCCCTGCCCTGCTGACCTTCTTCCCGGAGATCGCACTCCACATCACCCGCCCCATCCGCTGGGACTCCGACCATGTAGTGCTGTTCGACGATGAAACGAAGGAGATCTGCAAGGAGATCATCCGCTGCGGCGGTCTGGACGGCCGGGTGAACATTGCACTGGATTACTTTGATGCCTCCATCAACCGCATTTCCGCATGGACGGTGGGCTTCCGCAACGTGGAAAAGGCACTGCTGTCTGCCCTGTGTACCCCCCATGCGGCACTGAAGGAGCTGCAGGACACCAACCAGTTTACCGAGCTGATGGTGCGGCAGGAGGAGCTGAAGACCCTGCCCTTTGGGGAGGTCTGGGACGAATACTGCCGCCGGAACGGTGTGCCGGTAGACGGCGCATGGTTTGAGGAAGTCAAAAAGTACGAGCAGAACGTGCTGAGCAAGCGCATTTGAATGAGAGAGGTTTTTGAAGATGGGTATTCTGGATATTGAGATTGTAAAAGGCTTTATGCGGATGTGCAACGATGGCTGGCTGCAGGGCTGGCACGAGCGCAACGGCGGCAACCTGACCTACCGCATGAAGGAGGAGGAAGTGGCACAGTGCCGCCCCTTCTTTGATCCGCAGCCCCGGGAGTGGGTGAACATGGGGGTGCAGGCAGATAATCTGGCGGGGGAGTATTTCATCACCACCGGCTCCGGCAAGTTTTTCCGCAACGTGGAGCCAGACCCTGTCCACAGCATCGGCATTGTGGAGATCAACGAAAAGGGCGACAGCTGGCGCATCGTCTGGGGCTTGGAGGGCGGCGCAAAGCCTACCAGCGAGTTTCCCAGCCACTTTATGAACCACAGCGTCCGCAAGGCTGCCACCAATGGCGCAAACCGCGTCATCTACCACTGCCACGCCACCAACGTGATTGCCCTGACCTACATCCTGCCCCTGACCGACCGGGATTTCACCCGTGCCCTGTGGCAGAGCGCCACCGAGTGCCCGGTGGTGTTCCCGGAGGGTGTGGGCGTCTGCCCCTGGATGGTGCCCGGCGGGGCGGACATTGCCATGGCCACCAGTGAGCTGATGAAGCACTATCAGGCAGCCGTCTGGGCACAGCACGGTCTGTTTGCCTCCGGCCCGGACTTTGACATCACTTTTGGTCTTGCCCACACCATCGAAAAGAGTGCTGAGATCTACGTCAAGGTTCTCTCCATGGGCGGCGGCATCATCCGGCAGACCATCACTGACGATGATCTGCGCGCCATTGCCCACGACTTTGGCGTGACCCTGAACGAGAAGTTCCTTAACTGAGCCATTCTCCCCCATTTTTCTTCATCATAGCAGAACAGGCATCCTGTCCGATACCGCCAAATGGTATCGCAGGATGCCTGTTCTGCTTTATGTTTCCCGGAACTCCATGGGTGTTTTTCCGGTGACCTGCTGAAAGACTGCGCTGAAATAATTGCGGGTGGCAAAGCCAAGCTGCTCGGAAATTTCCCGGACGCTGAGCGTTGTGCTTTTCAGCAGAACCTTCGCGCGTTCGACCTTTGCAAACTTCACATAGTTCGTGACGCTCAGACCCGTTTCTTCCTTGAATTTATGGGTGAGGTAGTATTCCGTGTAGCCCACCAGAGCGGCAAGATCTTCCGCCACGATCTTTTTGTCCAGATTCATCTCGATATGATCCACACATTTCTGGATCTGCATACTGAGGTTAGGGTTCGTCCGGTGTTTGTGGACACGCCGAATGAAATCATCGTACATCATCATTGCAAGCGGGCCCAGTTCATCCAACGATTTTGCCGCTTCTGCCGTCTGAATGTAGCTGTCCCCCAGGGAGTACGCCTCCTCCGGGGAAAGACCGCCCTCAATGGCGGCACGGCACACCAGCGAGGTGAACACGATGACGGAAGTCTTACTCTGGCGCAGAACATCGCTGCTCTGCACCGGCACACCTGCACTCATGCTCATACTGTTGGAAAGCGCCTGCTTGTAATTCAGGTCTCCGGTGCGGACCATTTGCAGCATTCCCTGCTCCGCCATCCAGATCTTATGCCGGTCATGGGGAATGGCATCGCTTTTCAGCCGTTCGTCCTGTGCTGTACTGCTGTTCACACTGCTCAGCTCCAGCCGCTGCCCGGTCAGGCAGTAGTGCATCATCAGCAGATAGCGGTTCATAATGGTGTTTTGCAGGGTAGGAACTTTTTCAAGGGCTTTGTAAAGTTGGATCGTCCATGCCACACTGATCTCCAGCTTGCTGTAATATTTCAGCCCTTCCTCGATCCCGCGCATTGTCACATCCTGATAGAACACCGGCCCGATGACACAGACACGCTTCAGTTTTCCCTCTTCCTTTTCAAAGGCTGTGCCCCACAAAAGACCCAATGCCGTCCCCAAGGTAACGGGTACATCGTCCCGATCCCCATGCTCCAGCATCCGCTGTTTGCAGCCGAACAGTTCAAATGCACTGGCAAGAAACGTCTCGTCCGGGCAGTTGCTCCGCAAGAGCTTTCCCTGTGCATCATAGCACCATGTATATACATTTCCGCCGCACTTGACAAGCTCGGAAAACAGCATCATATTCTGGAGAACATCCATGCCTAATCCCTCCGGCTCATTGATGGAAACAGTATATCATACTTCTGCCGTTTTTTCTACCGATGCCCGGAGCCAGTGCAGCAGGATGCCTGCGGAGATGACCGCAGCGCCCACGTCTGCCATCAGGTGCGCCGCCGCAATGCCCTGCACCCCGCAAAGCGCATTCATCAGGTACAGCAACGGGATCAGCAGCAGCCCCTGCCGCAAAAGAGAGAGCACCACCGCACCACTTGCCCTGCCTACGGATTGCAGCAGGCTGGTTGCCAGATAGGTCAGACCGATCACCGGGCTGCCCAGCACCAGATAGACCACCAGCTGCGTCCCCAGACGGAATGCTCCTTCTTCCTTGATGAACATCCAGATCAGAGCATTGCGTCCGGCAAAGCTGGCCGCCCCGGCAAGCACACCAAAAACAACGGTCAGGAGGATCAGATCTTTCAAAAGCTGCTTCAGGCGCTTTATGTCACCTGCGCCGTAGCTGTACGCCAGAAGCGGCTGGCACCCCATGCAGATCGCCATGGCGATCATACTGATGATCATGGTCGTCTTGCCCGCTGCCGCCATGGCTGCGACCGCCGCCGTGCCGTGGGTCACCAGCAGCCGGTTGCTGAAGGAGGAGGCAAACCCTGCCAGCAGGCTGCTGATCCCGTTGGGCAGACCAATGGCCAGCATCTCACCCAGCATCTGCGGCTTTTTCAGGGCAGGACGGAAATCAACGGTCAGCACCGTGCCGTGTTTGACGATGTAGCGCAGATAACAGCCCGTTGCCACAAGATTGCCCAGCACACTGGCAGCAGCCGCACCGCTGACGCCGAAGTTCAGCACCAGAATGAACAGCGGGTCAAAAATGCAGTTGACCAGCGTGCCCAGAAGATTGCCGATCAGGCCTTCTTTTACTGCGCCCTCTGCACGCACCAGCATCGCCATGCTGTTGGACAGGATAAAAAGCGGCGCACCCAGTGCAAGGACCTGAAGATACCGCTCTGCATAGGGAAAAAATTCTGCATTTGAGCCCAGCACCCCCAGAAGCGGCACTCTGCTCACCAGCAGACCGATGCTGACCAGAACGCCCAGAAAAAAGCTGCTCCAGAAGCAGAGCGAGGAGCAGGTCTTGCCCTGCTCGATCTCGCCTGCGCCAAAGCAGCGTGCAATGATGGCGCTGCTGCCTGCGCCAAGCATGGTCGCCACTGCCGCAAGGATCGAAAACACCGGTCCCACAACGGAGACCGCCGCCACCTGTGCGGTATCGCCCAGACAGCCCACAAAAAACATATCCGCCATGTTGTACAGCACCATGACAAGGATAATGATAATGGAGGGCACCGCCATGGAAATGATGGATTTCCAGACAGAGCCGGTACGGAAAAGTGCTTCGTTTTTCATGGTCTCCTCCCAAAAATCAACCGCACGCAGGCAGAACGAAAGCCCCTGTCAAAGAGGCTTTCCGAGCTGCTTCGGTCACAGGTTGTCCAGCGCATCCAGCAGTGCTTTCAGCGCCGTTTCCGGCAACCCAAGCATAGGGCCGATCTTGCCAAATGTCATGCCGTAGGCAGCTTTTGCCTGCTGGTTGTCGGCAAAACCGGGCAGGTACTGCTCCACGATGGCTTTTGCGGCCTCGTTTTCCATCAGTGCTGCAATCGTGCTCTGGCTGTTCAGCTTGCCGCCGGTCAAAATTTCCGGGTGCTTCCAGCTGCTGATGCTCTGGTGTCCGGCAGACAGTGCGCCGTCCACCGGGATGGCTGCACCGGTGATGTACCGTGCCAGACCGCTGGCAAGGAAAAGTGCCAATGCAGCGCACTCCTCCGGGTCGCCCATCCGCTTTGCCGGGCAGTCGGCTGCAAAGAAGTCCATGGCCGCAGCCGGTGCATCCCCGAAAATGCTGGTTCTGGTGTAGCCGGGACAGATGGCGTTGACGGTAATGCCGTATTCTGCGTAATCCAGCGCCGCTGCGCGGGTCATGCCGACCACGCCGAACTTGGTGGCACTGTACAGCGCCTGTCCACGCTGGGGCACAAGACCCGCCACCGATGCCACATTGATGAGGAATCCGCCTTCGCTGTGGCTCTTGAGGATTGCCTCTGCGCCGTACTTCATCCCGGCAAAGACACCCTCGCTGTTCAGGGAGAAGATCTTCTCGTAATCCTCTACCTCATACTCATGCAGCGGTGTGCCGCCCATGCCGATGCCTGCGTTGCTGACAACGCCATCCAGCTTGCCGTAGTGCGTCACCGTCTTATCCACCAGTTCTTTGATGGCAGAAGCCTTGCTGCAATCGGTCTGGATAAAGATGGCATCGCCGCCCTTGGCGCAGATGCCGTCTGCCACAGCCCGCCCCTGCTCTGCACTGCGGGCTGCACAGACCACCTTCATGCCGTTTTCGCCAAAGCACTCGGCAATGGCCCGGCCGATGCCACGGCTTGCGCCGGTGACGATGGCCACTTTGCCTTTGACACTGTTGAAATCCATCATTTTCATTCTCCTTTTTCTCAAATCATGTTACTCTGCTTCAGCCATTCCACTTCATCGTGAATTATCTCCCGATGATTTATCGTATTTACGAATCAGATTTGCAACTCTTAGTTGCTTATCCGTCTCTGTGGTGCTATAATAGCACTGCGCCGCAGGGGCCGCAATCAGCAGTTTCCGGCGTATCCGGTGTTTAAGCAACGAATCACGTTCAAAGCGTTGGTTAAGCACCATTTATGAAATCAATTGATGGAGGAATTCTATGGATATCCGGGTCAAAAAAACGAAGCGTGCCATTCAGAAAGCGTTTGTTGCCCTGCTGCGGGAGAAGCCGATCGAAAAGATTACGGTCAAAGAAATTGCCGAACGGGCCGAGATCAACAAAACGACCTTTTATTCCCACTATGAAACGCTGGATGCCCTCACCGCCGAAATGGAGCGGCAAACGGTCCAGCTCGTCTGCGACAATATGGGCGGCGCACAGCAGCTGCTGGATACGCCGGAGGCTTTTGTGCGGGAGATGTTTGCTAATCTCCAGCAGGCGACCGATTATCTCGGTGTGGTTCCTGCATCAGCGATGAACCGCTTTACACAGCATTTGCGGGATGCCGTTCTGGAACAGATCAAAAGCGATAACATCGAGCCTTCTCAATATGAAAATGTCGGTGCGATCCTGATTTTTGTAATGAACGGTCTTTCCGGACTTCTGAACACCGACGCAAAACTGGCACAGAAACAAATTGATGTAATCGCCGCCGTGGTTGCGGATGGTGTCCGTTCCATTCCATTCTCCTGCTGAAAAAAGCCGTGCATGTTATCGAAAACGATAGCTCTGCGCGGCTTTTCTGGTTCAAAATTACTTTTTTGCTTTTTTGATGAACAGGGCTTCATCCGTTTCGGTCAAGGCATACCTTATTCATGTCCAAAGCCGCTCTCAAGCTCCGCAATACTCCCCCAGCACCCCAAGGCTGGACTTTGCTGTCCGCTCCATCGTTTCGCGGTTCACTGCGATCAGTCCAAACTGCATGGCATAGCCCTTCTGCCACTCAAAGTTGTCCATCAGGCTCCAATGGAAGTATCCCTTCACCGGGATGCCGTCGGCGATGCAGTGCTGCACGCCATCCAGCGCCTGCCGGATAAACGCCACACGGCGGGTATCATCGGCGGTGGCAATGCCGTTTTCGGTCACGATCAGGTCACCCTTGAATTCCTCTGCCACCTTGCGAATGACGTGTTCCAGTGCCTGCGGATAGACCTCGTAGTCCATCTGGGTCAGTTCTGCGCCCTCCGGTGCCGGCAGCTGCCCCTGCGGGCCATAAAGGGTGCGGGTATAGTTCTGCACACCCAGAAAATCATCGTCTTTGATATAAGGCAGATAATGGGTGAACTCCTCCTGCCATGCGGCCTCGGCAAAGGCTTCGCCGCCGGGCTGTGCCTGCAAGTCATGCAGCGAGAGGGTCAGGCCCACCTTGACCTGCGGGCAGAGGGCTTTGATGGCATCCCGTGCGGCTGCATGGGCACGCATCACCAGCAGATCACCTTCCGGGGTGCGCTCGCTGACAAAGATCTGCGGCTGGGGTGTGCCGAACGCCTGTGTATTCTCCATGGCGGCATACTTCATGTTTTCCATCATCTTCTGAAAGTTCATGCCCACCTGCACCGTGCCCTCGGCAGACTTTCCGGTCGATGCGGCATTTTGGGCAGCCCGTTCTGCCATCAGACGGAACCGCTTGGAGATCGCGGCAAGCTGCAAGCCCATATTGGCCTCGTTGATGGTGCAGACATAGCGCAGCTCGCTGCCCAGCTGTTCCATCACATAGGTCACATAACGTTTAAAATCCTCTACGGTGCTTTCGGTTTCCCAGCCGCCCTTGCAGATGAGCCATTTCGGGCTGGTAAAGTGCAGTAGGGTGACGATGGGTTCTACGCCATGCGCTTTGCAGCAGGCGATCACCTTGCGGTAATGCTCGACGGCTTCCGGGTCGAACTTTCCTTCCTCCGGCTCTACCCGTGCCCACTCGATAGAAAAGCGGTAGGCGTTCAGCCCGGCATCGGCCAAGAGCTTGATATCTTCTTCGTACCGTTGATAATGGTCACAGGCAATGCCGCTGGGCTCCGTAAAGCTGGAATGGGGCAGCTGCTCCTGTGCCCAGTAGTCACTCTTCGTATTGTTGCCCTCTACCTGATGGGCTGCTGTTGCAGCACCGATGAAAAAGCCTTTTTCAAATTTCTGCATGATGGTTCTCCCTTCCTGCGTGTTGCTTGTTGAGACTATTGTAGCAGACCTGTTTTTTCCCTATGGGACAATAAATCGTGAAGGCGGATGCAAATTCACGCACCACAAATTATTGCACGAATTTTTGTCCTTAACTATCGTTTTTCATCCGGCAGTGGCTGTTGCATTCTGTTATTCTGGTGTCAGAGAAAGCGGAACTCAGTTCACACAAAAAGGAGGAAAATCATTATGTTCCAAAAGAAACCCAGTGCCAGTGAGGTAGACGACGTCCAGTACCGCCGCGCCAAAACATGGCAGATCATCTGTTATGCCTGCAACGCCTTTGTGGGCATGAGCGTCTACTCCCTGATCGGTATGGCAAGTTATTCTGCCAGCATCGGCTACGGCATCACCACTGCGGCCGTGGGCATCATCCTGATGCTGGCTCGCATTCTGGACGGTTTTACCGACCCGATGCTGGCGTTCGTCTACGACCGCGTCAACACCCGTTTCGGCAAGCTGCGCGTTCTGCTGATCAGCGGCTACCTGATCGAAGCGGTGGGCCTGCTGTGTATGTTCAACCTGTGTTCCAGCAAGGGCTTCGGCCTGCCGGTGTTCGTTTTGACCTACATTATTTACATCATCGGCTATACCGTCACCAACATGACCGCCCAGACCCTGCCGGCTATTATGACCAACGATCCCCGCCAGCGTCCCACCATCGGTGTCTGGACCACTGCACTGAACTACGCCGTGCCCATGGGCATGAGCATGCTGATCTACACCGTCATCCTGCCCAAGTGCGGCGGCACCTTCAATCAGGGCTTCCTCAGCACGGTCTGCACCATCGTCCTGATCATTGCCGGCATCGGCACCCTGATTGTCTGTGCCGGCATCTCCGCCTACGATAAGCCCGAAAACTTTGAGGGCATCAGCAAAAATCACGAACCGCTGAAGGTTGCGGATATTCTTGAGGTGTTCAAACACAACAAGCCCCTGCAGTGCTATGTTGCCTCCCACGCTTCCGATAAGCTGGCGCAGCAGGTAGGCAGCCAGGCCATCATCAACACGATGCTGAACGGCATCCTCATCGGCAACATGGGTCTTGCTACCACCCTTAGCATGATCAGCATGGTGCCTTCCATCTTCTTTGCGGCCTTCGGTGCAAAGTATGTGGGCAAAAATGGCAGCAAGAAGGGCATCGTGACCTGGACCTGCGTCAGCATGGCCATCACCTCTGTGCTGATCCTGTTCTTCATCTTTACCGACACTCGTCAGATCGGTGTGATCGGCAGCTGGAACATGATCGTTTACGTCCTGCTGACTCTGCTGCAGAATGGTTCCATGATGTGCATTACCACCTCCAACACTTCTTACATGGCCGATACCATTGACTACGAGCTGGACCGCAGCGGCCGCTATATCCCGGCTGTCGTTTCTGGTACTTACAGTCTGGTGGACAAGCTCATCACCTCGGTGGCTGCTGTCATCGCCACCGGTGCGGTCGCCCTTCTGGGTTACACCACCACCATGCCCCAGCCCACGGATCCCTACACCAGCGGCATCTTCTGGATGACCCTTGCCATCAAGTACGGTCTGCCGATGCTGGGCTGGGTCATCACCCTGATCGCCATGCCGGGCTGCCCGCTGACCAAGGAAGAAATGGTCAACGTCCAGAAGCGCATCGCAGATAAGAAAGAAGCCCTTCGTCATGAAGTAATTGCAGAACAGATGCAGTAACACCCTGCAAAGACCGAAAGGGCTCATACGCTCTTTCGGTTTTTGCTGATTCTATCCATCTTTTATAAATATAAAGGAGTTTTTACCATGAGCAAGACCATCCTGTTGAATCAGAGCGACTGGCATTTTACCAAGGAGAACCCCGGCATCCCCACCGCTGTTATGGGTGAGGCCATTGCCCTGCCCCACACCTGGAACGCAGTGGACGGTCAGGACGGCGGCAACGATTACTACCGCGGCACCTGCTGGTATACGCTGGCACTGGAAAAGCCAGCCATCCCGGCAGGCGGCAAGGCTGTTTTGCAGCTGGACGGCGCAGCTATGACCGCCGCCGTTTACCTGAACGGTGAAAAGCTGGCTGAGCACAAGGGCGGCTACTCCACCTTCCGGGTAGACCTGACCGACCACCTCAAAGAGGAAAATCTGCTGGCAATTTCCGTGGACAACAGCGACAACGACACCGTGTATCCCCAGAAAGCCGATTTTACCTTCTACGGTGGCATTTATCGGGATGTGACCCTGCATATCGTCCCGGCAGAACACTTTGCCCTGCCCGCTAATGGCGCACCGGCACTGAAGGTGACCCCCATCGTCACAGACCTCGCTGCCAGGACCTCTGAGATCACCGTGGAAGCCGCCGTGGTGGACGCACAGAACGTGACCTTTGCACTGGAGGGTCAGACCCTCACCGCCCCGGTGGAAAAGGGCACCGCAAAGGTTGTTTTCACGCTGAACAACGCCCATCTGTGGGATGGCGTGGACGACCCCTTCCTCTACACCGTATCTGCCAAGCTGGACAATGGCGAGGAGACCTCCGCCCGGTTCGGCTGCCGCAAGTTTGAGATTGACCCCCAGAAGGGCTTTATCCTGAATGGCAGGGAATATCCGCTGCGCGGTGTTTCCCGCCACCAGGACCGAAAAGGTGCGGGCATTGCCCTGACCAACGAAATGATGGAGGAGGATATCTCCATCATTCTGGAAATGGGCGCCAACACCATCCGGCTGGCACACTATCAGCACGCACAGTATTTCTACGACCTGTGTGATGAAAAGGGTCTTGTCATCTGGGCAGAGATCCCCTACATCACCATGCACATGCCCAACGGCCGTGCCAACACCCTGACCCAGATGGAAGAGCTGATCGTCCAGAACTACAACCACCCCTGCATTGCCGTGTGGGGCTTGTCCAACGAGATCACCGCTGCTTCTGCTGTCAACGAGGATCTGCTGGAAAACCACCGTCTGCTGAACGAGCTGGCGCACAAGCTGGACTCCACCCGCAAGACCACCATGGCAAACGTGTTCATGCTGGAGACCACCAGCCCCATTCTGGAGATCCCGGACGTAAACAGCTACAACCTTTACTTTGGCTGGTATCTGGGAGAATTGGAGCAGAACGACGAGTTCTTTGACAAATACCATGCCGATTTCCCGGACCGCTGCATCGGCTTTTCGGAGTATGGCGCAGACGCCAACCCCCAGTACCAGAGCAGCCACCCGGAAAAAGGCGACTACACCGAGAGTTATCAGTGCGTTTACCACGAGCACATTGCAAAGATGATTGCCGACCGTCCTTGGCTGTGGGCGACGCATGTGTGGAATATGTTTGATTTTGCCGCCGATGGCCGTGATGAGGGCGGCAAGCACGGCGAGAACCAGAAGGGACTTGTCACCTTTGACCGCAAGATCAAAAAAGACCCCTTCTATCTCTACAAGGCCTATTGGAGCAAAGAGCCGTTCGTGCACCTGTGCGGCAGCCGCTATGTGGACCGCGCCGAGGATGTGACCGAGATCAAGGTATACTCCAATCTGCCGGAGGTCTCGCTGTACAAGGACGGTCAGCTGGTGGAGACCCGTAAGGGCGACAAGGTGTTCACCTTCCAGCTGCCCATCACCGGCAAACACAGCATTGAGGCACGCTCCGGTGAGCACAGCAGCGTGATCCTGGTGAACAAGGTGGACGCCCCCAACCCGGATTACGCCATGGACAACCGCAAGAACGTGGCCAACTGGTTTGACGGCGAGCTGGACGAAAGCTGCTGGTCGGTCAAGGACAACATGGCTGCCGCCATGGCAGACCCGAAAGCCGGTCCCATCCTGAAGCAGATCCGGGAAAAGGCCGCTGCTTCCCGCGGAGACGTTGCTGCCGCCGTGAAGGACAATCCGGCTCTGGTGGCCATGATGGAGCGTGCCATGCAGCGGATGACCATTCAATCCATGCTGATGCAGGCAGGCACTTCGGAAGAGGACATCAAGCAGCTGAACCGTGTATTGCAGGGCATTTCCAAGGAGTGATTCGATGAAACAAACCTATTGTAACCCCCTTGATCTGGGTTACCGTTACCAGCACATGAAGGAAGGTCCCCGTACAGCAGGTTTCCGGGAGGGTGCAGACCCCACGCTGGTATCCTTCAAGGGCAAATATTACCTCTTTGTTTCCATGTCGGCAGGCTTCTGGTATTCGGACGACCTGCTGCACTGGGACTTCCATGCAGACCCAGATCTGCTGATCTACGATTATGCCCCCGATGTGCGGCAGGTGGGCGATCACCTGTACTTCTGCGCCAGCCGCAAGGGGCGCAACTGTCCCATCCTGCGCACCGCCGACCCCCTGACCGAGCCGTTTACCGAAGTATCTGCGCCCTTTGCTTTCTGGGACCCGGACCTGTTCTGCGATGATGATGGCCGGGTGTACTTCTACTGGGGCTGCTCCAATACTACGCCCATCTACGGCGTGGAGATGGACCCGGACACCATGACCCCCATCGGTGAAAAGCAGGAGCTGATCTTCGGCAATGAAACCGTACTGGGCTACGAACGCCCCGGCGACAACGGCATTGTGGACCGGGAAGCCAGCGTGCTGTACCAGTCCATGAAGCAGTTCTATAACTCGGAAACCGGCAAGCTGGATCTGCCGCCGCAGATGGCAAACATCCCCGGCCTGAGTGCCGAAAGCCTGACTGCCATGTTCAACGCTGTGGGCAAACCCTACATTGAGGGTGCCTTTATGACGAAGCATGACGGCCTCTATTACCTGCAATACGCCTGCCCCGGCACCCAGTACAACACTTACGCCGATGGTGTATACACCTCCAATTCTCCGCTGGGGCCCTTTGTGCGGCAGGCATCCAACCCGTTTTCCGCAAAGCCCGGCGGATTCATCACCGGCGCAGGCCACGGCAGCACCATTGCCGACCGCTATGGCAACTGGTGGCACGCCTCTACCATGCGCATTTCCGTCAACTATGACTTTGAGCGCCGGGTGGGGCTGTTCCCTGCCGGGTTCGACAAAGACGGGGTTCTCTACTGCAACCAGAACTTTGCCGATTACCCGCACCGCATCCCGGCTGGCAAGTTCGATGCTGCCAGCCAGCAGCCAGAATGGATGCTGCTGAGCTACAAAAAGCCGGTCACGGCTTCCAGCACTGCCGAGGGCAGCAGCCCGGCACTGGCCGTCAACGAGGACTGCCGCAGCTGGTGGAGCGCCGCCGGTACAGAGCCGGACGAATGGCTCTGCGTGGACCTTGGCAAAGAGAGTGATATCCGCGCCATTCAGGTAAATATGGCAGATGAAAAGCTTGTGGTGGACTTCCCAGCCGACAGCTACGGCGATACCCGCAAGACCCGCCACATCGAGACCCGGCCGCAGATCTCCCATTACACGGTAGAGACCAGTGTAACCGGAGCAGACTGGACGATTTGCGAAACGGTTGCCCGGGAGTGCTCCAACGGCTACTTTGAGTTTGCGGACGGCATCCGTGCCCGGTATGTCCGGGTGACCGGCGGCGAACTGCCCTATGGGCAGGCACTGCGCATCAGCGGCCTGCGGGTGTTCGGCAACGGCGAAGGCGCAAAGCCCGCACAGGCCGAAGCCGCCGGGATTCGTGTGGATGCACTGGACGCAAAGATCATCTGGCAGCACATCGAAAACGCACAGGGCTGCAATGTCCGCTATGGCGTTGCACCCGACAAGCTCTATCTGAGCTGGCTGGTCTACGATGCAGACGAAGTGACCCTTTCCACCCTGACCGCCGGGCAGGAATACTACATCTGCGTGGACAGTTTTAACGAAAACGGCATCACGCCGGGCAAGACATTCAAACTGGAGGGGTAAATCATGCCCATCAAAGCCGTGCAGCAATTTATGCTGGGCACTGTACTGAACAACGAACAGCAGGCCAAAGAGACCCTTGCCGCCATGAAAGCCGCCGGGTACGACGGCATTGAACTATGTGGATTTATGATTCATCCCATTGGCTTTGTGGTAAAGCTGCTGACCAAAGCCGCCGGAATGCCGGTGGGCAAGGGCGGCAATCTGGACTGGCACAAGCTGGTGCAGGAAGCCGGTCTGAAGGTGGTCAGCCTGCACACCGACCTTGGCAGTCTGGAACGGGATGCCCATGCAGTGGCCGAGGAAGCAAAAAGTTTTGGCACGGAGTATGTGGTCATCACCGGGATGTACCGCTTTGATTATGGCGATGAAGCCACGATGCACGAACTGGCCAAACGTCTGAACAAGACGGGCGAGACCCTGCAAAAAGAGGGCATCCACCTGCTCTACCACAACCACAACTGCGAGCTGCGTCCTGTGAACGCAGCCAAGCGCGCTTACGATATTCTTTTAGAGGAAACCGATCCAGCCTTCGTCAACTTTGAGTTTGACAGCTACTGGTTCACCGAGGGCGGCGCAAACGCCTTGGCGTGGATGCAGCGGCTTGGCTCGCGTATGAAGCTGTGGCACATCAACGACCGGGGCACCCGCATTACCGGCAGCGCCATTACCCCCATTCTGAAAACCGACAGTATGGAGCTGGGCACCGGCAACATGGATCTGGACAGCCTGATGACACAGGCACTTTCCGTGAATGTAGATGCCATCATTCTGGAAAGCCACCGCAACTGGGTGGACAATTCCCCTGTCAAGAGCTTCCAGCTCAGTGCAAAATACCTTGCGCAAAAATTCTGACCTGCCATTCTCTCATCATTTTCTTCTTTATTCTCCCCACAAAAGCAACGCCCCGCACCGGTTATTCCTTCCGGTGTGGGGCGTTGTGTTTTGCGGGAAATATTTTTGCGTTACAGGGTATGGGTTCCCGGCTGCAAGGTCAGCTTTCTGCCATCCGGGAGGACAACTTCTGCGGTCAGATTACAGGGCACGGTGATGGTGTAGGTCACGGCATCGCCTGCATACTGCCAGCCGCTTTCAATGCGCCCCACCGGGGAATCGTACACCGCTTTTGCCCAACCCAGTGCAGGATTCGGGGTGGGGGCGATGGTCAGGGTCTGGCCCGCCAGATGAATGCCGCACACACCGCCGAACAGCCAGCCGCAGATAGCACCGTAGGAGTAATGGTTCAGGGATTCACTGGGGTGTCCATTGGTGTCAATGCCCGTCCACGTTTCCCAGACGGTGGTAGCGCCCTGTTTGACCTCATAGAGCCAGCTGGGGGCGGTATCCTGCAGCAGCAGCTTGTAAGCGGTGTCCGCATGGCCATACTTTGCCAGCACCTCACAGAGGAAGGGCGTGGAAAGGAAGCCGGTGTTCAGGTGGCAGCCGTTTTCCAGCACCATCTGGTTCAGCGTATCCGCAGCGGCTTGGCTCTCAGCTTCATCCAACAAACCGAATGCAATGGCACGGACATATTCGCACTGCCGGTCGGACGTGATTTTTCCATAATCTGTAAAGGCGGCACGATAGGCAAGGCGGGCTTTTTCCGCTGTGTCACGGTACTGCGCTGCGTCCTCTGCCTTGCCCAGCGCCTGTGCAATTTCTGCCAGAAGCCGCCCGGAATAAGCCAGATACGCCGTACCCACGCTTTTGCGCGGGTTCATCATCGCCTGCATCGCGGTGATACCCGGCTCACACCATTCGCCGTAGTCCAGACCATTCAGAACGGTGTATTTGGCGTACTCGCCGGTCTGCTGCTCCTCGGTGGTCTGCTGGGCACGACCCAGCAGGAACGCATACCACTTCTGCATCATCTCGTAGTTGTCTGCCAGAATCTTGCGGTCGCCGGTACGCTTATAAAGAGCGTAGGGCACCAGAATGGCAGCATCGCCCCAGCCCGCCGACATACAGAGCATGGGGGTCATATAACCGGGGCGGCTGGTGGGCGGAGCAATGTTTGCCATGCGTCCATCCGGGTACTGGTTCAGGCGGCATTCGGCCAGCCATTTTTCCACCACCGGATAGCAATCCATCAGGGTCAGACCGGTTTCAATGAACACCCCCATGTCGCCCGTCCAGCCGGCACGCTCACGGGTAGGACAGTCGGTGGGGATATCGCAGAAGTTGCCCTTCTGGCTCCACACACTGTTTTGCACCAGCTGCCTCACATCCGCATTGCCGCACCCAAAGCTGCCGGTCACCGGCATCTCCGAATAGACGGCATGGGCGGTAAACTCTGCGCCGGTCAGGTCGATGTCCGTTTCCACCTTTGCGTACCGGAACCCCATGATGGTAAAGCTGGGCTTATAGTGGTTTTCGCCCTCTTTGCAGATCAGTTCCAGCAGCTGTGCCGTGCCGCCCTCTTTGTGGCGGTTCCGATCCTGAAAGTTCTCCTGTGTGAAGTTGCCGTTCTCATCCAGCGTTTCGCCGCAGAGCAGACGGAGTTTCTGTCCGGCGTGGGCAGTCAGCTTCATTTCTACATAGCCTGCCATATTCTGCCCGAAATCCAGAACCGTTTCTCCATTGGGTGTGCGGAACAACCTGCCCGTGAAGGTTTCCTGTTCCCGGATGGGCACGGTGTTCATGCCAATGAGGGGGAGCGTGTTGGGCGCAGTCCTCACGCCGTGCCAGCCGGTCAGTTTTCCTTCCAGCCGGGCATCGTACACTTCGCCCTGCTGCAGATCGTTCTGGCGGATGGGGCCGCACTGGGTTGCTTCCATGGCATTATCCGAAACACAGACGGGCGTTCCATCCACTTCCAGCTGGAACAGGACAGCCAGTTCCTTGCCGAACAGGTCTCGGTCACCATCCACGCCGGAAGTGCTGCGGTACCAGCCATCGCCCAGTGCGATGAGCAGCTCGTTTTCCCCCTCACGGACAAGCGCTGTCACATCGTAGGTCTGTGCCCCAAGGTGCTTGTCTGCGGTAAAGCTGCCGGGAGCAAGCACCATATCGCCGACCCGCTTGCCGTTCAGCCATGCCGTATACAGACCCTTGGCGGTAATATACAACCGTTTGCTTTCTCCTGCCGGGGCTGTGAACAGCTTGCGCAGATAGCTTGCCGGACGGTGGGGCTGATACGGCTGCGCCGTGCCTTTGCCGGAGGCTTCCAGTGCAGCCTGCTTCTGCTCCCAGTTGGGCTTTGCAAAGGCGTTGATTGCATCGGTGCAATCGATATCCGGTTCTTCCGTTTCCGGGCAGACCCACACGCCATGCCAGTCGGCAAAGGGCAGACCCGTTTCAAAGACGGCTTCGCTCCACGCACCGGGCTGGTCATTTTCATCCCACAGCCGGATGCACCACTGTCCCCGGGTCTTGGGCGGCACAGGGGTGGGCGTTTCGGTGCGCATCACACTGCTCAAGATCTTTCCGCTTGCCCACAGCGTTTCGGCTCCGGCGGTCACTTCGATTTCGTAGGCGGTCTGGCGCACGCCTTCGGCGCACTGCCACGATAAAAACAGCGTCCCGGCATCTATGCCGAGAGGCCGGGTCAGATGATTCGTTTTCAGGTTTGTTGCTTGCATCATCCGCATCTCCTTTTTCCGTTTGATCTCTGCTCTTAATTATAAAGGGAAACCCACGGAATAAGGGTGCAAAAATTTGTGTTGTCAGTCAAAAAGTCGTGCTATTTATGATAATCCAAAAAATTCATCTTGCTTCACGACTTTTCATCCGTACTGTCTGCGGTTTTCCTGTTATACTTTGGATATCATAGCGCAAACCAGCCACCAGCCTGTATGATTTGCTACAGGTTGGTGGCCGGTTCTGTTATTTTTCGATTTCTTCCAAT
>OLZB01000632.1_pt1 | contig 17303 bp, 19 predicted proteins | sample 1673421 | NCBI WGS metagenome assembly OLZB01 (sample SAMEA103958111, study PRJEB25191) | human gut metagenome | biome: human-associated habitat [ENVO:00009003]; feature: intestine environment [ENVO:2100002]; material: feces | place: Germany | collected 2013/2015
CGGAGTCCTACGTGATAAGCCGAATATGGCATCAGCTGGACGATGACCGTGTGAAGTTTGTCGTACAGCAATATATCAGAAGAACACAAGACAAGTATGCGCTTGCAGACTTGTATCTCCCTCAACTCAATATCTTCATCGAAATCAACGAACCTTTCCACAAGAACAACGTGGAGGTTGACAAAATCCGCAATGAGGAAATTCTAAGTGTCACACACTCCAAACCTATTATTATAGATTGTGATAACGACATTCAAGAAATCCACCGTCAGGTGACGGATGTTGTACAGCTCATCAAACAACGCATTTCGGAACTCGGCGACAGCTTCAAGCCGTGGGATGATGCAAGTACGCTCACCGTGGAATATCACCGAAACAAAGGTTATCTGAAAGTGGAGGATAACGAATGTCTGCGTACCACGGAAGAGGTTGCAGAGGTGTTCGGCACTAAAGCCAAACACCTCGGTTTTCTGCGTGCTTCGGGTGCTGCCGTGCCAAACAAGAAACACGAAATTGTCTGGTGGCCGAATACGGAACATCGCCTTTGGCACAATGAGCTTTCGGATGACGGAATGTTTATCTATGAATATCCGAAAGTGGAGGACAAGCGTGCGGCACATCTGAAACAATGGCTTTCCGCTCCCGAAGAAACAAGAATAACATTCCTACGGTATAAAGATGATTTAGGCTTCTGCTTTTATCGTTTCGTGGGAGTGTTCCGTCTCAATGGAGAGAAATCAATTCAAGAAAACAAATGTGTTTGGGAACGTGTCTCTGATACTTATATGTTAAATCGATAAATTCAAGAATTATGAAAAAAGCAAAAATTTTAATGTTTGCACTTCTCATTGGAGTAGGTGCAATGGCTCAAACAAGAGATTTAGGTAACGGAATGACAGAAGTCATCTCAAACGATGGGAAACATTATGAACTGAAACAATCATTATCTTCGCCAAACGGAGGGACTTGTGAAATTGTTTTTAGTGGCGACCTACTAAACGGTGTTCGCAATGGAGCGTGGAAAGGTCGTGTTGCATATCGGAACTATGCGATAAATGAAACTATATGTAAAAATGGAGAAATCACAATTTCTCGTTCATACAAGAATGGTATTCTTGATGGCTTATATTCTTATAGTGAAAGCGTTAGGTATTTCAAGATAATTAAAGATGCACAAAACAATACGATTACTTATCAGACTACAAAAAATCCTGCTGATGACAAATGTTCAACAACAGGTTCTTTTGTGAATGGTAAACTGAATGGATATTGGAATTTCTCGGGGAAGATTAAAGCCAGTTGCAATTTTGAAAATGGCATTTGTAATGGCAGATGGTCTGTCGAAGACTCACCCAATGGCAAAACATACAGTTATAGCTTTGACAAAGGATATTTAATAAGTTATACGGAACCGAGCCAAGGAGGGAAGCAGAAAATTCTAAGTTATGACAATGCCACAAATATGGCAGGATTACCAAATCAAAAAGTTGTTGATTTTACGAAATCCTTTGATGAAATAGATTATTTACTATCCGGTGGTTTCTTTAAAGATTGGTTCTTGAAATATCCTCAAGGATCATCAGATGAAAGTATAAAAGCAAGTTATAAGACCGCAGATTTTGACAACCATTTTAAGGAAAAAATATCAGAGAGTGTCATTAACAGCCGTTCTAAATTGCAGGACAGAAAAAATGCAGGTGTTAAAGAAACAAACAAAGGCGTAATATCATTCTAAGACTTATAGTTGAATGTTCAATCCATTAATTCTAAAAGTTATGTATCGTTTCAAACTCACAGCAAAACAAGATATGTATCAAGGTAAAATCAAAAAAGGTATGATAGTGTATGTTGTTCAGGAAGCAGCAACCAATCCAGACTGCAAGGCTATACAAAACGGTTGGAAAAATATCGGTGTAGACGTTCCACAAACATGTTGTCAAATTGGACAGTATATTATGGAAAGAGAATTTGTTAGAAGATAATAGCTGTGTTAGTTTAAGTGCATTAGTATTATTTTCATAAAACAAGAACAGCGGAAAGGAAAACTTTTCCGCTGTTCTTGTTTCTGTGTAATTGGCTGTATGTTATACTGTACCATTATTGTAAATTGATAAAATTCAAATGATATGGGAAAGATTGCAACAGAACAAGAAGCCTATAATATAGGTAAGAAAGGAACACCAACATACAGAAAATGTTGTACTAAAACTCGTGCTGAAGCATTAGGTTGTGAAGTTTCTAATGGATACAAATCCAATCAGCTTGTACAACTTACAAGTTTATCAAAGAGTGCTGTAACTTTTACTGGATATATTTCTACTGATTTTTACATTGAATTTGAATTAGATGAGATAGTAAAATTTTCTTCTGGTACGAATAGACGTTCCTTTAATTTTGAGATTGTCCCAAACACCAGCGTAAATGTTAGTATAGCAACAGGCAATGCACGGAATGGCAATGTTATGTTGACATTTACGAACTGTACAGTTTCTAATATACGCAATGAAAATAATTGTGTGATAACAACTTCAGGGCAAAATACAATAATAATAGAAACAGGATCTGATATGGATGCAGATGGCGATATACGCGGAGATTTTGATGTAACAAGTTCAGAAGGGAATAAAGTTACATTTATACTCTATTATAGTTGAATTTATAAGTGTTCGACAAGTTGTCTTCAAAACAGTCGCTTGTCGGTCACTTATTTAGATATAGGTAAAAACTTCAATTATACAAAACCGTTGGTACAACAAAGTATATAGTTGCGCCGTAAGGATTTTGAAATGGACTTTTTATAGAACCTGAGAAAAGAGTGGTAAGAGCCACTCTACACACATAAATGCATACGCAGTCGGATGTGTTTTTCTTTGTGCACCATGCAAATATAAAGAAAAATGATAAAAACAAGATCAACAAGCACAAAGAATATTCAAAAGCAGGTACGCCGTTTGCCTGGGTAAAAAGGTTAAACAAACAACGTGCCGAACAACACAAACAAGGTCCCGCCTGAGATGAAACAGACGGGACCTTGTTTTATGAATTCGCAGGCTTCTGCAATTTACTGCAGACCGGCTTCCTTATAAGTAAGTGCGCGGTTGAGCACCGTAATACCCATTTTTCCATCGCCCAGACTGGTGTCACCCAGCGTGAAGCTGGCCGGAGCCAACAAGCGGGTAATCACGTCGGCACGATAAACAGAAGAATCGACCTCGCTGCTGTCAATATAAATCTTTAGCATGCCGTTCTTCTCACGCACGCAGACTATGGTATGTGCCTTACCGTCGTTAACGGCTGCACGTGAGGTCATCGTCAGATTCTGGTCGGTGGCAAACACCACATGCCCGTCCTTGAGCGATACACTCACGCCGTCGGCCTTCAGCAAGCTTCCGTTGGCTCCCACGCCCGACTCGAGCTTCACAACCACGCTGAAGTCATTGACATCGGCCACGGCATTCTTGCATTTCTTCACCTGCTGTTTGCCGGCTTTGGCAGCCTTGGCTGTCAGAATCTCAGCGCCTTTGTACACGCCAAACGGAACGGTTACACTGTTGGTATTTCCATTCCAGTCAGACAGACTCTCCACACTCAGTTCATAAGCCTTTCCGGCCTTCAGGGCCTTGGGCAGTTTTACGCTTACGGAACGTAAATCAGCCAAAAGGGTTACAGAGTCAGCCAGGCAAACCTGCTTGCCCTTCTGCGTTGAACGTCTGTACGCGCTTCATGTCAATCTGAATATAATGAGACAGTTTGTCTGTTCCCGTTCCGGCGTCCTTACGGTAATTGCTGTGCCAAAACGACTGCACATCACCGTCAACGATATACTTGGCCTCACCACCTTTCTGGCTGTCCTTGCACCAGCTGTCCACCGTAGCGGTCCATCCGGCTCGTGAAATCACTTTAGGTTCAACGGCCTCTGAAAATACGCTGAGCGTAAATTCTTCCGACCCCTTGGTCGGATGTAAAATTGACCACTGGCCGTCCGTACGCTTGTTGGTGATTTCCACCGTACGCAGCCGATTATCCTTTACGGAAACCGTACGACTCAGGTACTGGTTGCCGATGGTGACTTCGTTATTTATTGATACTGACCTGCACCTGCGCTTCCACATAGCCGGGAAGCAGGCCCAACAATCCGAACAAAGCCCCATTTGCCACGAAATGTCTTGTCATATTGTTATAGGTTTGATGAATTTTTCGTATTCTCTACAGAGTTACATCTTTTTGCACGTTAGTGAATCTTTTCGAAACCGAAAAAAACGTCAGGCATGCGTACCGATCCAAATACAAACCATACCCAACAACACAAGCAGCAAATCAAGAGCTTTCGACTTCAAATTGCGTTCACTAAAGATAATGGCCCCAAAAATAAAGGAAACAATAACACTACTGCGCCGCACCATGGATACCACGGATACCAACGCCCCCGGCAAACTCAGCGCATAGAAATAAGCCAGGTCGGCCGCTGTCAGGAAAAGCGAGATAAACACGATGCTCCACCGCCACCTGAACGGCGTAGAGCGCCCTCTAAGAGGCGTCCACACAATCAACAGAACGATCAGCATCATGAAACACTGATAAACATTATACCAGCCCTGCACGGCCAGTTTGTCGAGACCTCCGCCCTGCTGTGCGGCCGACGTCATGAGGAACTTGTCATAAAGTCCGCTGGCAGCTCCCAACACGGCCGCCAACACAATACAGGCTACCCACCCGTTGTGAACAAAACTGATGCCCTCCTTGCGACTGCTCCGGCTGAGCAGGAAAAACGAAAGAATGGCCAGTACCACACCGGCCCACTGCCAACCGTTAAGCTGCTCGCCGAAAATCAGCAATGCTCCCACCAAGGTCATAACCGGACGGGTTGCATTAATAGGCCCCACCAGCGTAAGCGGCAAATGCTTGATTCCGAAATATCCGAGTATCCAGGAAGAAAGTACGATAAGCGACTTGAGCAAAATCAAACGATGTTCAGCCCACCCATAAGTAGGAATATAGCCCTGACTGCCCGGCTCTATCAGTCCCGATGCCGACCCGACGATAAGCGGCAGAAAGATACAAGCGCAAAAAAGGGTATTCAAAAACAATACGGGAATTACGGCATTCTCGCGAAGTGACATTTTCTTGAACACATCATAAAAACCCAGCGAGGCAGCCGACAGAAAAGCCAATACCAACCACATAATTATTTACACTTTGAGATAAACGTCATCCGGATAAGTAATGTCAACCAGGAAAAGGGCACGTGCCGCCACAGAATCACCGGCAGCACAACGATTACGGCAATCAATAACGCGCTGAAAGTCATCCAGGCTCATGCGTCCCTGCCCTACCCAAAGCAACGTACCGACCACGGCTCTCACCATGTTGCGCAAAAAGCGGTCGGCCGTAATCTCAAAACGCCAGGAGCCGTCGGCCACAGGCGTCCAGCAAGCCTTCGTAACCCGACAGTTGTTAGTTTTTGTATCGGTATGCAGCTTACTGAAACTCGTAAAGTCAGTTGTTCGCAGCAACAACTCGGCTGCACGATTCATCCGTTCATAATCAGGCTCAAAGAACAACTGATTGGCATAATGGCGTAAAAAGGGGCGCTTGCCGGTGTACACAAAATAATGGTAGGTGCGTGAAAGGGCATCAAACCGCGCATGAGCGTCCGGACGCACCCGACGAATTGACTGCACGGCAATATCCGGCGGCAACAGCCGGTTCAGTTTAAAGCAAAAACGTGCCTCTTCGTCAATCTCGGCATCAAAGTGCGCCACCATCATACTGGCATGCACACCCGTATCCGTGCGGCCGGCTCCCACCGTACTGACTTCACTTTGCAACAATACCGAAAGTGCGCGATTAAGCTGCTGCTGCACGGAGTCGGCATTGGGCTGCACCTGCCATCCGTGATAGGCTGTACCATCATATGAAAAGGTCAAGAAATAACGGGCCATAACTATTCCTAAAATATCAAATGTATCAAAAAAAGCCGTGCTTCGTTAATGAAAGCACGGCTTTATATCGATTTTCTGTAATTGACAAAACTGCAATTAAGCCTCTTCTGCCACTACAACAAACGGAATTTCAACTGAAACTTCTTTGTGGAGTTTTACGGTAGCCGTATATTCTCCTACTTCCTTCACGTCTTTTACGATAATGGTCTTGCGGTCAATTTCAAAACCCAATTTTGCCAACTCTTCAGCCAGATGCAAGCTGTTGACAGAACCATAGATTACGCCGGTAGCGCTAACTTTGGTAGCAATCTTGATGGGTTCGATTTTAGACAACTTCTCTGCCAGGGCAAGTGCCTCGTTCTTGATTTTCTCAAGTTTGTGAGCACGCTGGGCCAACTCTTCCTTCAGCATTTTTTTAGCTGACTCAGAAGCAATTACGCCTTTACCGGTAGGAATAAGGTAGTTACGACCGTATCCAGACTTTACATTCACAATATCGTTCTTGTAACCCAGACCAATTACGTCTTCTTTCAATATAATTTCCATACTTATTCCTCCTTTTTTATTTCATCAAATCAGTTACGAAAGGCAGCAAAGCCAAATGGCGAGCACGCTTAACGGCCTGAGCCACACGACGCTGATATTTCAATGATGTACCGGTGATACGACGCGGAAGGATTTTACCCTGCTCGTTCAAGAATTTCTTCAGGAATTCAGGATCCTTGTAGTCAATATACTTAATGCCGCTCTTTTTGAAACGACAATATTTCTTTTTCTTTACGTCCACTGTGGGCGGAGTCAAATATCTAATTTCTGATTGAGTCTGTGCCATGATTAATCCTCCTTATTTGCTTTTTTGTTACGACGTTTTTCTGCATACTCTGCAGCATATTTGTCCATCTTCACCGTCAGGAAGCGGATAACGCGCTCGTCACGACGGAAACCAGTTTCGAGTTTGTCAACAACCGTAGGTTCTGCCTTGAACTCGATCAACTGATAAAAACCGGTGGATTTCTTTTCGATGGGATAAGCCATCTTTTTCAGACCCCAACTTTCTTCATTGATAATCTCTGCACCCTGCGCAGTCAGAATACCTTTGAATTTTTCAACCGCTTCCTTCATCTGCTGGTCAGACAAAACGGGAGTCAAAATGAAAACGGTTTCATACTGATTCATCATACGTTGATAATTAATTAGTTATTACGATTTTGCAAAAATTGCGGTGCAAAGTTATCACTTTTTTCTATATTATCCAAGTTTTCTGCAGGAAAAATCTTTCCGAAGCCTTTTCCTCTTATGTAAGCACGATGGGTGTACGGGAACTGCCTGCCTCCGCGTTTCTGCACGAATGGCATGTAACGCAAACCTAAAGACCGCAGCCTACCCGCCCGCACACGCCCATCAGGAAAAAAGCGGCTCGCAGAAAAAACAAGACCAGAACTTTATTCAACAGATTCCGACCTTGTTGAATAAAGTTCCGGTCTTGTTTTCCTTACCTGTCAAGGATCCGTTCTAAAAAAGTCAAACCAGAACAACCGTTACATCGGCCGCTCCATGTGCCCCCAACACAAGGGCCTGTTCGATGTCGGCCGTTTTGGACGGACCGGAAATAAACACGCCGTAACCATAGTCACCCGTATCAATCCGTTCATAAGCTTCGTGCATATTATTAACCAGCAACCGGCGATCCAACAAAATAACCAACGCATCGGCTATAAAATATATGGTGCGCTGCTCCACATCCTGCTGAATCCATACGGCTCCGTTCTCGCACACGCCCAGCCGCCCTTTGATGATGGCCAGGTCAGTTCCGTTTAAATCAGCCGAACGTTCAACTGAATCCGGATGGAACGTACCGCACGTTACCGCCTGTCTGCCATAGGCCGTATCAATATGTTCGACCGTCGAGGCCACCCGCTGCGCCTGCGGATACTGGCGCCGGATAAGCTGGTCAACGCTCTCGCCCTCACGCAACAAAACGGCACGCCCGCCCACCTGCTGCATCACCTGGCAGAACTGTTCTATCTTGTCGCCGTAAGTTACAGCCTCATGCAGAAGAGCCGACAAATCAGGACGTTCAAACACTTCGAGCGTGTTACGGCGAATGTTACTCAATATGGTTTCTTTACTGCTCATTTTTCTTTTTTTCTTGATTATGTTTCCACCAGTCGGAAAAACTCTCGCTGGCAAATACGGGCATGTCGTGCTCCTTGCCCCAGTCGTTAAGTTGGTTGTAAGTCAGCCAGTAAGGCAGTTTGTTGGCCACCGAAGCGTGATGAAGGGCAAAATGGAACAGTGAAGGGTGGTTCATCAGCGTCTGCATGGCTGCCGAAATGGCATGCTTTGACGAGCTTCCCAATCCGTTTCGGCTGAGATACTGACGCCACTTATAAATCTGGTCAGCCAAATCAACCTTGGCCGGACATACATTCTGGCAGGAATAGCAAAGGGAACAGGCTGACACGTTGTCACGATATTTTTCAGCATCCTTCAGCATACCCAGATTAATGCCGATAGGCCCCGGCACAAAATAGGTGTACGAATATCCGCCGCTGCGACGGTATACCGGACATGTATTCATGCAAGCACCGCAACGCAGACAATTCAACGTCTTGCGATGGTCGGCATCACCCAGAATCCGGCTCCGGCCATTGTCTACGATAATAATATGGAACTCACCTCCATGTCGCGGCTTTCCGTAATGTGAGGTATAGGTAGTAATGGGTTGTCCGGTGGCAGAGCGGGCCAACAAGCGTGTAAACACTCCCAAAGCCTGACGGTCGGGCACAATTTTCTCGAGACCGAAAGCCGTAATCTGCAACTTAGGCTGCGAAGTTCCCATATCGGCATTTCCCTCATTGGTACACACGACGCACTCACCCGTTGAAGCCACGGCAAAGTTGGCTCCTGTCATGGCAGCCTCGGCCTCCAGGAATTTGTGGCGCAAATTCTTACGTGCGGCATGCGTCAGATAGGTCTGGTCATTATTGCCGGGTTCGGTCCCCATCTCGCGCACGAAAAGTTCACCAATCTCCTCTTTCCGGATATGAATGGCCGGCAACACGATGTGACTGGGCTTTTTGTGCATCAGCTGCAGGATTCGCTCGCCGAGATCGCTCTCCACCGTATCAATACCGCGACTAATCAGATAATCGTTCAGCCCGCACTCCTCGGCCAGCATAGACTTGCTCTTGATAAAATGTTTTACGTGATGCGACTGCAGGATATCATACACGATTTCACAATATTCCTCGGCATCTTTTGCCCAGTGTACAATAGCTCCGTTGGCCGTAGCATTGCGTTCGAAGGTTTCGAGCAATTCGGCCAGGTGACTGTTGCTATACAACTTCAGGGCGCAGGCCATGTCGCGCAAGTCCTCCCACTCAGGAATTGCCTTGCCTATCCGGTCACGTTTCTGACGCACCATCCATAAGGTTTCATTGTGCCAACGCGCCAATTCGGCATTTTTCAAAAAGGCTTCGGCAGCCTTTGAATGTTTCGTACTCATAATCCTGAAGCTAAAATTTCAATCACATGTATTGTCTTAATCGGATATTTATCTCGAGCAATAATACCTCCCTGATGCATCAGGCATGAACAGTCGGCACCGGCAATATATTCGGCACCCGTCTCCATATGATGACGAACCTTATCGCGCCCCATCTGACCGGACACTGCATGCTCCTCAACGCCGAACATGCCTCCGAACCCGCAGCACTCATCAACCGGATCGGGTTCAACAACCTCTATTCCCCGGACCAGCGTAAGCAAATCGCGCAACTTATTATGATAAGGTACGTTCAACTCGCTTGGGGAAGAAAGATGAAGCAAACGCACGCCATGACAACTGTTCTGCAAGCTCACCTTATGCGGGAAATAAGCCGATAGGCTTTTAGGCTTTACCACGTCGTGTATGAACTCGCAGATGTCATAAATCTTCTGCTCCACCTTGCACACGTGCGGCTTGCCTTTCAGCAAATCACCGTAATGGTCGCGCACGAAAGCCACACAACTGGCCGAAGGGCCTACTACATATTCATAATTCTCAAAAAGTTTATCAAATTTGCCCGCCAAATCTACAGACTCATTCTCGAATCCGGCATTAGCCATAGGCTGTCCACAGCAAGTCTGCTCCTGCGGATACTCTACATCTACCCCCAAAGACTTCAACAATTTATAGGAAGCCACTCCTACCTGGGGATAAACAGCATTCACATAGCAGGGAATAAACAATCCAACTTTCATCTAATCAGTTCTCGTTATTTTATAAAATCTATCTACAAAATTACACATATTTTCTCAGATAGGACATGCCCATACAAGCACTTTAAAAAGAAAAAAGCACACAACTTCCATTATAGAAGAAAATAGGATTACAAGAATTCGAAACGTTTTGCCACCAAGCTTCGACTATCGCTGAAACACGTTCGACGCCACCATCGGAAATTCCCATAACGTCACAACAAAAAAAAGCGGAAAGACGAAATGCCTTTCACGCTTGAGAAAAAAGTGGACCTGGAGGGATTCGAACCCTCGTCCAAACGAGGAAACAATATGCTTTCTACATGCTTATTCCCGCTTTGGTTTTCGAATCTTGGCAAGACCGGGACTACCAACCAAGACCTTAGCCTCTAAAAATTTCATCGCAGGCACGAGGCTGCCCTTGACTATTCCCGATTTATCTGCACCACCGGATCAAGACGCCTCGGGACGACGGCTCTTGGGTGATGTCTCGTTCCTACACCTGGTGCAGGAATAAAGCTAATCTACTATACTTCAATTAAGCAGCGAGAGCATATTTATTTTCGCCAGTTAAATTTTTTGCATATAAGATTATAGTGCTCACTACATTGCACTGCATGCTTACATACCCCTTCGACTCGCTGTCAAATCCAGTCAGGCCCGTTGGGATATTCAGATAAGTGGCCGCAAATATAAGCAAAAAAAGTGACTCTGCCAATATACCAAAGCTAAATCCGCCTTATTTATTCATAAAAGCGGTGTCCTTGAAGCTCATGCCAATGACCGTGGGTAAAATCAGGTATATCAACCGGTACTCCACCTTGCGCGGCCGACTTCGCCGTCAGCTCCGTCAGACAAGACCACTCTGCAGCGTCATATACATCCATATCAAGCGGCAAGCCATGTTGCAGACAATACACGAATCGGGCATCCATGGCATAATTCATGGCATTGTGCACGCCCTTACGCTGCCCCTCTGCCACTTTTAATGCAGCCGGACTGTTCAGATAAAGCTTCATATATTCAACGGCCGCATCACCGGTCAAGGCTTCCGGCATGTCCGCCGTCTGCACAACAGGTGTCGGATATTTTGACGCATATCCCCGACTCCCTACAACTCTCTGCAAGCGATTATACGGCTGCGGAGTATTCAGATTTATCTGCAACAGCAAAGTACGCCCCTGCTCGGTATAGATAAGTGAAGAGTTGGTTTTTCCACCGCTATCTTCATCGGTCTTTGAGGTCATCGAAACCAATCGCACCATGCGGTCGCCCCGATGAAGTCCGAGCGCAAGCCCAAGGGGACCTATTCCATGAGTTGGATACGGATTACCCGCATGCCGGATCCAATCGTTCTCCATCCACGAAAAGCTGCCGGCCCCGCGAGATGCCTCAGCAAAATTCTGCCTCAAATCATGCAAATATCCACCCTCCAAATGAGTCAGACGGCCCAGAACGCCTTTTTCAATCATTTCCTTCTGTGCCAACGCAAAGGGGTCATAACAACAATTTTCCGCCATGAAACAATGACGTCTGGTCCGCTCTGCCGTGCGAACAAGGGCTTCACACTGCTCTACCGTCATGGCCGCGGGAACTTCCACGGCAACATGTTTGCCCTGCTCCATAGCTTCAATCGCTATTTCGGCATGCGACGCCCAATCAGTACAGATATAAACCACATCGACATTGCGATTCCGACAAAGATGTCGCCAGGCATCCGGACCTTCATACGTAGCCAAATCTGATGCACGCTGTTCCGGCGATATGGTCTCAAGAGCAACCTTTAAACTCTCGGCACGCAGGTCAGCCAAGGCTGTGAACAACGCCCCGCTGACGGCTGCATAGCGGCGCAATGTGCTTACTCCGCGCCGTCCCAAACCAACCATACCGATCCGCACGCAAGGAAGCGGATCACAAAACAATTCCAAAACTGTTGAATCTGTTGCTCTGACCATTTTGTTACGTTTTAAAAAAGAAAAAAAGCGCATCTTTCGTTTTCGAAAAGATGCGCCATATCTTTTTGTTTAATAAAAATATTCACTATCCATACGCCCGTGAAAGCGCATCGCAGAAGAGAATTATTTTTTACGCGTACGAGCGTAACGGTTCATAAACTTGTCTACGCGACCTGCCGTGTCAACCAGTTTAGACTTACCGGTATAGAACGGGTGAGAAGAACTTGAGATTTCAAGTTTAACAACCGGATAAGTTTCGCCCTCAAATTCAATTGTATCGTTGGTCTTGCAAGTTGAACGTGAAAGGAACATATCACCGTTACTCATGTCCTTGAATACTACAGGACGATAATTTTCAGGATGAATACCTTGTTTCATTTTTTATCTTGGCGTTTATTATTATTACTATTGTGTATTGGTAACAAATAGTGTAATGGTTGCTACAAATTGCGGTGCAAAGATACTATTTTCAGCCTAACTGACAAAAGTTTGAAGCAGTTTTTTCCAATCATTTTTATTGAAAACGGATAAGAAGCTGTATTTAAAACATCTTTTGCTTGTGAGTTTCCACAAACATTGTAACTTTGCATGCATGACAACAAAATCATTGCTTCTTACCATTTGTTATTTGAGCTGCCACAGTTGGGCAACAGCTCAAAACGTTGACAGTCTTTTCGCACATGTGCCGGAATCAGTCTGCCCGATACTGGTTCAAAGCAACAGGCTGGATTTACTTGACCTCTACAACAGCCGCATGAAAGCCGTCACCCCCAACCTATATGGCGGTCAGACCATCCTGGCGGAAAAAAGCGAAAACTTTTTGAAACTGCAACAGACCGAGAGCACCGATTGGTGTATGAAACTATATAAGGCTCCGCAACAGGCCTACATATTAGTATGCCAGACATTCCGGGCTCCATATGCCGAAAGTGTACTGTCCTGGTATGACACACAATGGAAGGCCACGACACCACCTGCAGGATTTACGTTGCCCGCCCCGACCGATTTTGCGGAGAGCGACTCGCTGAAAGACGTTGTCAACGCCTGGCCTGCACATTATATCAATGCATCGCTCACGGCAAACTCCGACAGCATTCATTTTACAATCACCCCCATGAATTCTTCCTCGGCGCTAAACGAGCTGACCCGGAAAGACCTGAACACCATCACATTGAAATGGGACCGACAAAAATATCAATTTGTAAACTGTCCCACTCAAAAATAGCGTAGAATCCGCAGGCAGTTCTTCAAAAAATCAATAAAATTTACTTTTACACCCAAAAAACGCGCGCTGAAATTTTTTCATGCAAAAGGTTATCAGTAATTTTGCTATCAGAAAATACAAGTATTTTAATATACATTTATCAATTAACTAATTACAATTATGGTAAACTACAAAGATCTGGGCTTGGTGAACACCCGTGAAATGTTCAAGAGAGCCATTGATGGCGGTTATGCAATTCCTGCATTCAACTTCAACAACATGGAGCAGTTGCAGGCCATCATTCAGGCTTCCTCTGAAAAGAAGAGCCCTGTTATTCTTCAAGTTTCTAAAGGTGCTCGTCAATACGCCAACCAAACCCTTCTCCGCTACATGGCTGAAGGTGCTGTAGAATACGCCAAGGAATTGGGTTGCAAACATCCTGAAATCGTACTTCACCTTGACCACGGTGACAGCTTTGAAATCTGCAAATCATGCGTTGACATGGGTTTCAGCTCTGTAATGATCGACGGATCTGCACTTCCTTATGACGAGAACGTAGCCCTGACCAAGAAAGTGGTTGAATACGCTCACCAGTTTGACGTAACCGTTGAAGGTGAATTAGGCGTATTGGCCGGTGTTGAGGACGAAGTAGCTCACGAGGAGTCTCACTACACCAAACCCGAAGAAGTAATTGACTTCGTTTCTAAGACTGGTGTTGACAGCTTGGCTATTTCTATCGGTACTTCACACGGTGCTTACAAGTTCAAACCCGAACAGTGCACACGTGACCCGAAGACCGGCCGTCTGGTTCCTCCTCCCTTGGCATTCGACGTACTCGACGCCATCATGGAGAAACTCCCGGGATTCCCCATCGTACTCCACGGTTCTTCTTCAGTTCCTCAGGAAGAGGTTGACACCATCAACCAGTTCGGCGGTAAGCTGCCCGATGCAGTAGGTATTCCTGAAGACCAGCTCCGCAAGGCTTCTAAGAGCGCAGTTTGCAAGATCAACATCGACTCAGACTCTCGTCTGGCCATGACTGCTGCTATACGCCGTGTATTTGCTGAAAAACCGGGTGAATTCGACCCGCGTAAATACCTCGGCCCGGCTCGCGAAAACATGAAGAAGCTCTATGAGCACAAGATTGTTGACGTATTAGGCTCAGAAAACAAATTGGCTAACTGCGACTAATTGTCGTTCAGTATCCCAAAAAACACATTAAAGCCCCGGCAAATCAGCTCCTGCTGCTTGCCGGGGCTTTTTGTATCTCCTTTTTCCCGATACAGGCTGGATGCGCACTGCCGTTGCACCCGCTCCGGAAACAAACGCACAAACTTTTCCGGCCGTCCACAGCCCTGCCCCGAGAAATTCTGCACAAGGCCGTTTCCGGTTTCAACAAGGTGCCGGGTAGTTAAAAAAAGTTCCGGCCCTGTTTTTACAAAATGCCTCCCTTTCTCAAAAAAACGCCGTTCATAAATCAGCAAGTTGCTCCAAGCCACGTTTCGGCCGGACACCAACCGCTCCAACACAAGCCAACAAACAATGAGGCCAGAACCACCGCCACCGATTGTGAGCAAATGTCAAAACACCGCGTACGTCAGACTGTTAGGATATTTTTTTGTAACTTTGCACCCGCAGAGCAAAAAATCACGCTACATGGACACCATTCAGATAAAAGATTTGACCTTTCAGTTATACATTTCCGAGCAACAAATCAGGCAACGCATTCAGGAAATGGGGCGCGAGATTCATCGTGACTTTGCTGACAAGGACCCCATATTTCTTGTTGTGCTCAACGGTGCCTTCATGTTTGCAGCCGACCTGCTCAAAGAGGTAGACATTTCGTGTCAGGTCAGTTTTATACGCCTGTCCTCCTACATCGGGACCAGCAGCACGGGCGAGGTCAAGGAAATCATGGGCATCAACACTCCCCTTGAAAACCGTCATGTCATCATCGTCGAAGACATCGTAGATACCGGAGTCACGATGAAAAACATGTGGGCCCTGCTCTCCGACCACAAACCGGCAAGCATCCATCTGGCTTCGCTTCTGATCAAGCCGAAGAACTTGAAGGTCAACGTCAACGTGGATTACACGGGTTTCAACATCGGCAACGACTTTATTGTAGGCTACGGGCTGGATTACGACGGATACGGCCGGAACGAGAAGAACATCTACGTGCTCAAAAGCTGACGCAAGCACCTGAAAATAGCGTACAGCCCCCTACACAGACATCTTATTTTTTCAACAATAATACATACGTAAAACAACAATGAAGAATATCGTAATCTTCGGAGCTCCCGGCTCTGGAAAAGGAACACAGAGTGACTTACTCGTACAGAAATACGGTTTCAAGCACATCTCAACAGGTGACGTACTGCGTGCTGAAATCAAAAACGGAACGGAACTGGGCAAAACGGCCAAAGAATATATTGACAACGGCCAGCTCATCCCCGACTCACTCATGATTGACATCCTGGCCAGCGTTTACGACAGCATGTGCCCGTGTGAAGGTGTCATTTTCGACGGTTTCCCCCGTACCATTCCGCAGGCCGAAGCACTGAAGGAAATGTTGGCCAAACGCGGCACTGCCGTTACCGGTATGCTCGAACTTGACGTACCCGAGGAGATGCTTATGGAGCGCCTCATCAACCGCGGCAAGACCTCCGGCCGTGCCGATGACAACGCCGAAACCATCAAGAAACGTCTCGACGTTTACAACAACCAGACCCAGCCGCTGATTGAGTGGTATGAAAAAGAAGGCCTGCGCAATGCCGTTAAAGGTTACGGCCCGCTGGAAGAAATCACCGCAGCCCTGAGCGCCATTATCGACAGCTGGAAATAAAGTATCCTTATTTACACATAAGCTACGCAGGACTGACCTGACAAACCTTTTTACAACCCAAGGTCAGCCCTGCGCTTGCTTTTGGTCCTGCCGACGGACTGTACGCAATCATCCAACACACCCCATTTACAAAGAGCAAACAAAAGACCCATGCCAGAAAGCAATTTCGTAGACTACGTAAAAATTTACTGCCGCTCCGGAAAAGGCGGTCGCGGCTCCATGCACCTGCACCGTGCCAAATACAACCCCAACGGCGGCCCCGACGGTGGCGACGGCGGCCGCGGCGGCAACATTTACCTGCGTGGTAACCACAATTACTGGACCCTGCTTCACCTGCGCTATGACCGCCATGTCTTTGCAGGCAACGGCGGCAACGGATCAAAATGCTGCTCACACGGAACCGACGGCGAGGACAAGTACATTGACGTGCCCTGCGGCACGGTTGTCTACAACGCCGAAACGGGCGAATACGTTTGCGACGTGGCCGAAGACGGACAAGTCGTACTGCTGCTCAAAGGCGGTCGTGGCGGTTTGGGCAACTACCAGTTCCGCTCAGCCACCAATCAGGCACCCCGCTTTGCCCAACCCGGCGAACCCGGCGAGGAGCTGAACCTGCGGCTGGAGCTGAAAATCCTGGCCGACGCCGGGCTGATCGGTTTGCCGAATGCGGGCAAGTCCACGTTCATTTCGCGGGTTTCGGCGGCCCGTCCCAAGATCGCGGCCTATCCCTTCACCACCCTGACGCCCAATCTGGGCGTGATGATCGACGAGGTGGATCCGGACAAGCGCATGGTCATTGCCGACATCCCCGGCCTTATTGAGGGCGCGCACGCCGGACAGGGGCTGGGGCACCGCTTTTTGAAGCATGTGGAGCGCACCCGCTTTCTTGTGCATATGTTGAGCATTGAGGATGTGGATGACGTGGACCCCTGGGCCGGGTTTGAACTGGTCAATGAGGAGTTGCGGCGTTTCGATCCGGAACTGGCCGAGCGGAGGCAGATTGAAGTGGTCAATAAAATAGACCTGGTGGACGAGGAACGCCTGGAGACGCTGAAAGCCCGCGCCGAAGCCGACGGCCGGAAGATTTTCTTCATTTCCGCCCGCGAGGAGCAGGC